>JAABUL010004274.1_pt1 | contig 19383 bp, 17 predicted proteins | sample 5559151 | NCBI WGS metagenome assembly JAABUL01 (sample SAMN10711876, study PRJNA513368) | rock metagenome | isolation source: Antarctica rocks | place: Antarctica: Victoria Land, Pudding Butte sud | reverse complement strand
AGTCCACTCCTCTCTTCCCTCTTAACATCTCGTACTTATGTTGTGTTCCTCACTGTACCTCCCCTCCACCCTCGCCAATTTTGATCCCATCTCATCTCCTTGCATCCCATTATATCTTATCTTATCTTATCCTTCTCCTTCTCTTCGACTCTTGATCTGTTCGCTTTTTCTTTCCTATCGCTTACATGACATTATCATATCTCCATTACTCTCGACTACAGATTACTGCTGTAGGTAGGTTTTTATATCCCATCTTTTTCCTCATGGTAAGTGCCTCGACTGGCTCGTTGCTAATCTTGATGGCGATGCGGAGCGGCGCTTTGTTTCGAGTTGGGCGGGAAGGAGAGAGGAGGAGGAGGAGGAGCGGTATGTGCTGCGCGTCAGTTGCGGTAATGGTGCTTGCCAAACTATATCTTCATCCGTGACACCAGCGTCATGCAAACAGTTAATTTTCCGCGTCAAATATTGGCTAAGACTCGTCGAGATTTCATCTTTTCGGCCTTCTTCAAAGATTCGAAGCGATCAGGCCGATACTCTCGCAGAAGTTCGTCCTTCCAGATGGCTAAATCATGGTTCATTTCCTCACGCAGTCTTGTAGAGAGGCCGTTGTGCCATTCTTGTGCGTCACCTTCCAGACGCATTGGAAGTACCTGAAGGACTGGGCTGATGGTGGTGATGGTGATGATGGTGATGATGATGTTGGTGGTGATGCCGTCGAAAGTGAGGAGACTCGGTATGGCAGAGACTGCAGTAAGGGTCCACAATCTACCAACGCCACCTCTCCATTTCGCCTCTGTGGGCTCCTCATGTACCCTCCGATCCTCGCTCTTCTCTCTGCGATAAATTGCCAAGACAACAACGGTACCTGACACTCCAACAACGCCGCTATCATCTCCCAACCTCATCGAACTCACAGCAGCAGTACGACACTCAACATCCAAAAGCCTTCGAAAGCGGGCTTCGTCTCATGGCGAACCACTTCAATGACATCGACACGTATAGGCTCAGAAGCGAACTCCTGCTCCTGATAAGAGATGGAAAATCAACCGCGCAAAAGCGACGTAGTCGAATTCTCAGAACCCGTATCATATACGTCCAGCGAACCGCGAGCTCCTTCTCTCACCCCTACTCCAAAAAGTAAGTCCACGCCCCAACTAAGCGCCTCCCCAAAACCCAGAAGCTACTCACCCCCCCTCTTAGTCAACAACCTCCTCGCCCTCTCCTCCACCCCCTTCACCCCCTGCCCCAGCGCCCTAGAAAACCTCCCCACACCTCTCCTCGAACCCTCAACCCGCCTCCCAACAAATCTACAAACAGGATGATTCCTAACCCTTCTCGCCTCTCTCGCTCTCCAGATCTCGCGCTCGCGCTCACAGTCGGATGTGTGCAGCGAGGTGTGTTCTTTTATGGAATGGGAGAAGGCACACATTTTTATTGTGACCTGGGAGCCGGTGGGGGAGGCGCCGTTGCTGAGGCTTGTGGTGCTGATGTTGCGCCTGGGGAGTTGGGGGAGGGGGGTGGGCATGACTTTTTTGGGGGGGTGGGGAGTTGGGGGAGGGAGATGGTAGGCTGATGATTTATGAGAGGGGAGAATGTGGTGGGTTGGTATGATGGAACGATTGAGGGAGGCAGAAAGATGGTTGAGATTCGAGACCTTGATATAGCCTTAGTGAAAATATAATGGGTAATTCTTCTCACTGCCAATGCTTGGGAAGCCAAGCTAGAACACATTCGCGAGAGACCCACTTACAGAGAGATCCACTTACTTTATTTTTATTTAGTCTCCATTTTGAATATGCGACCTGGACAACAAAACCTCGAATTCCTCAGAAACTCGCACTGCCATGACCTGTAGTTGAAACACCAAGTCGAATGACCCTGTGAAAGGCAGGTCCAGCCAGGCTTGTCCTTTGCTTTGCTGCCTGGGCGAAATTGCCCTGACCCACTTCGCCGTTGTGCAGGGCTGAGGAACGGATGCAATTGGAACCTACACCTAAATGATGTGATAAGATACAATACAAATCAATCCCCATATTGAGAGAGATAAGAAAGAAATTGAAGAACCACCATCATATATCATATCATCATACAGCAGAACAAAAAGTCGTGGAACTAGGTGCCCATGAGAAGTGTCATCACCACATACGTACAGATGATGTAGAAAAAGACGAACAAGGCCCTTCGAGCAGAAAATATGAGAAGTAGATTGTACCAAGTCCCATATATGCCAAACGACGTGTGACACCCAATGCAATTGTCCCTGGCTCATGATCCCGTTTTTCCATTTTCATCGTTAGGCTCGATCCTCAGGTCATCTGTTTTACCCTGAGAGGGATTGCTCCCATCGATGCGGTTCTCTGTGTTCAAAATAGGTTGCTCAGAAACGCCTTCTAAGTCGGCAGAATGTTGTTCCCCAGGTCCTAGGTCTGTTAATCGCTGGGAAATATGGTATGTATCTGTGTTCTTCTCTGGATCTAGGGTTGGATGTTCTCCTATGCCAGCCAGGAGGTGGCGCTCATGAGATGGAAATTCCGTAAGATCCATGTCCGCGAGTCCTGAGTCGACATGACCAAGGGGTTCCTTTACGGCACGCCTCCAGCGTTCCACGCCTTTCCCTCTACGTGCGGTTTCTACGTTCTCAACATCGTCGAAATCATCGAGCGTGTCCCGGTGAATCAAGTAAGGCGTTCCATCCATTTGTATTTCCTCCCAGCCTTGGTCACCCGTTGGCGATATTGGAACGATCTGTGCATCGCCGAATTCACTGTGGCCTGGCGACATTTGCTCCGAGTGGTCCGTGAGGGATAACTTCCGCAGATGCCTGACTGGTGGGATGTTCTGGCAGCTGATCGACAGGGCCGGAGATCCATCGTGAGGAACGCCTACGGAGCCTGATCGAATTGGAGAGTGCTGTCTTCCACGAAAGGGTTCTCCGCCGGTATCTAAGCCTTTCTGCCGAGAATGGAATCTGTACCCGCGTTCTTTGGTGAGGTCCGCAAGTTGGTTGTTGATTTCACGATGGTAATTCTCTCTGTCTCCAAAACTCCCCACCAGGGTATCAGTATCTTCTCGTTGGCCGTTCGAGGCCAATTCCATTCGATCTGTAGGTGGCTTGGAAGAGTCCGATAATGGAACCTTATCCTGGCTACGCAACTTCGCGAACAAAGATGGCTCGTGGAACATGGTAAGAAGGTCCTTGGCTGAAAATCGCTGCTTCGGCTTCGAACTTAGACAGATGTCCGTCAGAAATTTATAATAATGTGGGATCTCGGGTCCCACGGATCGTAGATTTAGCGGCCGCGATGCTCGCTCAGGCTCATCTTTCTCCATAGCCAACGCCCACAGCACCATGCCTAGTTGATAAAGGTCAGATTTGACGCCGATATACATTGAGAGCCGCTGGCCACTCTCGACAAGTGGGACCATCTCGGGGGATTCCCAGCCAACAGGGCATCCTCTTCGGTTGATATCGATGATCTGAGCTTCGTCGTGTTCGTCAATGACAATGTTTGAAAGCGTAAAGTCTCCCTGAACGAATCCGGCTTCGTGAATGTTAGACAGTCCATGGATGATCTGCTTCGCCCATTTTTCTCTCCTTTCCCAGGATACCTTGGGAATGTGGCCTTCCTTGCTGTCGTACACAATGTCAATCAACGCACCTTGCTCGGCATAGCCAAGCAGGAGACCCTTGATCATGGTCGCTTCGTTGTTGACAACGAGGCCTTTGAGTTGTATAACACCCTTCGAACCAATGAGCTCACTCAGTGCATTTGCCTCGTACAAGAATTCATCGACGCTGTCAGGTCCCGGTATCTCTTTCTTGATCCATGTGCTTCCACCAACATTAACCCTGTAGACGAAGCCGGACATGTGCTCATCAAAATGCAATTTATCTTCTCTGTATCGAGGACAGTCGAGATGATTGACCAGATGTACGGATGGGTATGGGATGATCTCATTCACATCCTCTGTGACATGCACATGCAGTCGATCATCTTTTGTTTCGAGCTTGAAGTTAGTGACAGTGTCGTAGAATTGAATATCTGGCAGAGACATGCGGATTGACTCATAGATCCGGGCACTTTTGTCTTTCTGATAGTGCAGCTTCTGCAGATCATGCTCCAAGGAGTCGACAGGCGCGTCTCGATAGTCACAAGAAACGGTCACTCGTCTCCATCGATCAGGCGTTTCCGCATATGTGAGGAAGAACTTTTCCCGTGGTGACTCATCTCGAAAGTGCATGCTCAGATTGAGAATCCACTTTTTCTTCAACTCTTCCATGATCTCCTCATCAATCGCGTCATCGTATGATGATTCGGAAACAGGAGAGTCATCTTGTTCGGCATCGGGATCTTTGGGTGGAGGCTGTGGTGGAGGCGGAGGCGGAGGCGGAGGTGGAACCAGCTCGTGTTGTGCTGCTGCCAATTGAAGGAACGAATTCTGGATTACATCTTGATCGACGGGTTCTGCAGTCGAGGTGTATGCTTCACGAAGATTTCCCGGAACTGATATTTCCCTCTTGACGCCGCGTGGTGGAGGTGGTACGGCACTGAGAGCTCTCTGACGAACTTTGGAGGGCCCCCTCCGCTCTTTGATCGATGGTTCCACAGGGGTCAGATTCTTCCTCTGCTCCTCTTCCTGCCTCTTGAAAGTCGTCGAACGCGGTATCCCGACAAGCCCCTTTCGTGACGAACGTCCCCCCAAAAATGGCCTTGATGGCGTCTGTGGTGATGTGTCCTGTTTCGGCTCGGATACCGGTGTGTTGACCTCACGAGTTCGCCATCTGCTCGGGTTGAGGAAATCTTTCAACCGGCGCCTCTGCTCGATCTTCTCTGATTGATTCGGGTTTTCGGGTTCGAGGGCCAAGGGAGGTGAGGGCAAATCTGCCATTGACACCGCCATTGGCATGAGGGAGGTATGAGCGGGTGAGGTATGGAGTCGCCAATCAATTGTGATTGGGACAGCTGCAGGGTGAGCATGGGGTCGCTTCCGGATGGACGTGAAGACCTCGGAGAGATCATTGAGGTAATGGGACTTGATGTAGAGGCATGAACAGGATTTAAGGTAGAAGTGCCTGTTGTGCGATGTGGCTGATTTGGTGCCTTGGGTTATGGAATACCGTTCTGCAGGCGAATGATAGGTGGACAGTGCGTTGATAGAAGTAAGGCTTTGGGCTTTGGGAAACAGTGGTGTTTCGGCGCCCTGGATCCACGGTAGAACTAAGCCTAATGCAGGCGTACCCGAGGGAGGATATGCTCGCTCCCCGCAGAGCTGCAGTCTGGGACACCTCTTTTGTCTTTCAGGCTGATTCTCCGAATGTGATTACAAGTGCTCGATATCAATTGCAGAATTGAATCTCATTGTTATTTATTTTGTGATTTCAATTGAGTCAATTTTATTCCAGGCAAACGCGTCCCGCCATCGACCGTTTTTATACCGCCTCTCGTAAACGTAAAATCCAACTCTCAGTCATCTTTCGTCCTCTTCGTGTCCCGCTTGTTGGACTTGCGCAAATTTCTACCCAAAAGGTCTCACGATGCGCTCCAAGCCCCAATGTCTGCGTTGATAGATTGCGTGCTTTCATTTTGCCTCACCAAGATATCCATGTTTTCATCTGCCACTCTCGAAATCACCACCTGCATCTCGCGTGCCGCATTGCGATCAAGATGTCGCCAATTGGTCCATGCGGTGAGTACTTCTCCCAACGACTTGGGCACCAAGCTTGGGGAGAGGCGGGTTCGTCACTGCCGCAGCAGCGTGCATTAGCACCCTCTCAATTGAGTTTCCGCTCTGACGTGGCAGAACATAAAGGGGCAGCAGGCCCTGTACATTTCCACCATCGCAGAGGAATTGGTGCTCTCGATCGTCTGTTGTTATATGTGATGGTGATATTGAGTTCAGGGACCACACCCTCAGGAGAAGTCAACCATGGTTCCGTGTGCTCCCCGCCATTCTTACTGGCGGCCCGTTTCCTAGTCTCCATCAGTGACATATCGAGAACGTCTCGAAGGGTGTCGGGTCCCGTTTCCAGAAGCCTTCGGGATTCGTCGGGCTAGAAGGATGGATGGCGGGTCTACAACAGTAGTCTGTTCTCGAAAGTTGCTCAAATCGACAATGGTGAAGCAAGCGGTGACTAGGTAGTCCGACCTATCGAGGTCGCAACGATAGGTTTCTTCGGTAAAGCCTCCCGCTGCGAGGTTCAGTGGTCTGCCTTACATCATGAACTCCAGATCTGGCATCAGCCAGCCTTCACGAGATGAGGCACCAAACCGGACCACCTACGGACCACGCCTGGGTACAATGTGGAATATGCTCATTGGGCCAAAGTTCAGGCGAAGCTCGAGCCTTCGCCTCTTCTAATCATATACATCTATGCTGGAGCAGAGTCATGGACGAACTCCACCCCCACTGCTGATACAGACCGCTCGAATCACGCCCATGCAAATGCTGTGGTGATACCCAACGCCGTCTGGCGCGATGACACCCCCTTCATGCCCCAGAATGTGTGAAAGCACTTTACAATCCAACAATGCCATTAGATTAACGTATATCGAGGCAAAGCCGTTATCCGTCTTCTAGTTTCTCAGCTTCCTTATCCGGCTTCGCTAATTGGGCTTTCCAAACGTTGTTCGCGTGCTCACGGTCGATGTCTGGGAAAACGAGGTCAAAGACGTCTGAATACCAGCTAGCGGCATGGCCTTCGATGCCTTCTTTGATGTTCTATAGGTAGCAATGTTAGTGGGAGCTCGTTGCAGGACACGTCAAGGGCTGTTACTCACCTGAGGCAACTCTAACCAGTCTGAGGTGTTGTCTGCCGGAAAGATGATCGTTTTCGCACCAGCGCGTCGAGCGGCCACTGTCTTCTCGCGCAGACCTCCAATCCGCAGCACCTTGCCGGTAACGGTTAACTCGCCAGTCATCGCTATTGTAGGATCAAGAGGCTTGTCCAGCGCAAGCGATAGTAGTGATGTTGCCATTGTAATCCCAGCAGAAGGGCCGTCTTTTTGAACAGCGCCCTCTGGGCAGTGTAGATGCACCTTGGCTTTTTCGAAGAATTTGTTCTCCGGAAACAACCTTGCCAGCACAGACTTCGCAAATGAGTAAGCGATGACGGTTGACTCCTTCATGACATTCTTCAAATTTCCTGTTCGCTCAAGACCAGGCCGTGACGCGGCGTTGAGGGCGTTCTCGATGATAGACTCAACATACAGGGCGGCACCGCCCATGCTAGTCCACGCGAGACCCATTGCCACACCGGGTGGCGTTGTCTCGTAAAGTCGGTCTGATGTGAAGACGGGAGGACCAACATAATCCTTTAGATTGCCTCGGTCAATGCTCACATGAACGCCATCAGGCACTGTCATGCTCTTCCTTGGAGTCGGTGTTGTCTCCTTCTCGATGGCCCCAGGAGTCTCCTTAACGTCGGACCCATTCTTTTTCGATTCTTCCATAGCTGCCTTACCCTCATCGGTCAATCCTTTGTCCTCGGAGAAGACCTCTTCGCCGAGATCTCGAATGATATTCAAGGCTGACTTGCGATAGACCTTCTCGATCTGCTTCTTAAGATTTCGCACACCGCTCTCTCGACAATACTTGTTGATGAGCTCTTCAATCGCATCCTTGTTGAGAGCTACGTCAACATCCTTCAGACCACTCAAATCTTTGGCGGCCGGAGCCAAGAACCTTTCAGCGATTGCCATCTTCTCATCAGCCACATACCCCGAGAGCTCGATAAGCTCCATCCTGTCAAGGAGTGGTCGTGGGATGGTGTCGGTCATATTGGCAGTGCAAACAAAGAGAACTTTGGAAAGATCGACCGGCACGTCCATGTAATGATCGAGGAATGAGTTGTTTTGTTCGGGATCCAACAACTCGAGCAGAGCGGAAGATGGGTCACCTTGATGACCTCTCCCAATCTTGTCTACCTCATCTATAAGGATCAGGGGATTCTCAGTCTGACACTTCTTGAGTGCTTGGATAATACGACCTGGCAAGGCTCCAACATAAGTCCGGCGATGGCCCTTGATCTCAGCAACGTCGGTCAAGCCTCCCACACTGAATCGGTAGTATTGCCTGTTGAGCGCACGAGCAATGGATTTACCTATGCTGGTTTTACCCACTCCAGGAGGTCCAACAAAGCATAAAATCTTACCTTCCACAGTGCCTCTCAATTTCCCGACCGCAATGAATTCCAGGATCCGATCCTTGACGTCTTTCAATCCGTGATGATCTTCATCCAGTACCGTCATTGCATTCTTGATACCGAAATTCTCTGCACTTTGTTGGCCCCAAGGAATCTGTGTCAACCAGTCTAGATAGTTTCGCGTCACGTTGAATTCCGATGCTGCGGGCTCCAGATGAGCCAACTTGCTGAGCTCTTCATCGAACGTCTTCTTCACAGCTTCTGGCATCGCAAGTTTATTGGCCTTCTCCTTGAATTTTTCAACCATCTTATCCTTGCCATCGGATTCGATGCCTAGTTCTCGACGAATACCTTTCATTTGTTCCATAAGCCAGTACTCCCTTTGTCGCTTCTGTATCTTGTTTTCGACGTCTTTCGATATTTTGCTTTGCAGCTGCGCGTTCATCAACTCCTTTTTCAAAACCATTAGTGCCTTTGACAATCGCTCCTCCACGTTCATAGTCTCCAAGACGTCCTGGAGCTCACGGATTTCGCCAGTCGAAACAGCTGCTGCGAAATCTGCGAGCTTTGTTGGCTCCTCGTGCACGTTGCCAGCCGATTGTGTCAGAGCAAACGTAGAAATTTGATCTCTGAAGAGGTGGTTGAGTTGCGCGACTTCTCTAAAGACGCTGACAATCTCGCTCGTGACTGCCCTTAGAACAGGACTCTTCCTATCGTATGGCTCTTCGATCATGTTATCAACGTCAACCAGGCTGACCGGGTAATCGCGAAGAAATGAAGCCGGCTCGTATGGTTGGACATCCGTGGAATGGGAAGGGTTACTCGATTCTTCGAAGCTTGCCACTACATCGCCAGATTTCTCTGACACTTCTTTGTTCGTTGATGGCTGGTCTTCTGCCTCCTTCACTTCGACAGTCATTGTAGTAGCAGGAGTGCTTGAGCGTTTAGGCGCAATCAACCGAGACACTTTGATTCTTCGATGGGGGTAGAGTACGACAGTGAGGCTTTCTGCTTCACCGTTAACGGGGAATGCGCTTGTGATCTGTGCAAAGACCCCAACATCATGCACATCGTCCATGCTCTCTATTATATCCTTGTCCGAGCTCTCATCCTTAAATAGAAATGCACCAACATATGGCTGGCCACGCCTCATCATTTCTTGTATAGCCGCGATGACATTTGGGTCCCGAACGGTGATGGCTTTATAGAAGCCTGGGAACAATGGTCGTTTCGCTATTGGTATTGCCATGACTTGTGGGTAGATGTCTGGCACAGTAGGCTTCTGTACCGCTGTAGATGTCTTCCGTCCACCCCTTCTACCACCATCTCCACCTCCTGTCCCAGACTCGCCCCCATTACCTGAACCACCGCTACTTTTCGCATCCCCAATTGCGGTGCCGGAAGTTGATGGGGATTCCGAGGACTTCTTTGCTTCTAACGTTTCCTGGACGCTCTCTACTGGGCGGTCTTGAGCCTTTTGTTCCTCTGGCTGATTTTCACTATCGATTTTAACAGGTATTGGTTCAGGGACATCATCAGGTGCACGCTCTTTCCTTCTTGGTATCGAGGTGGTGAGCAGGCGAGCGTGCGTCGGTGTGGAAAATGTTCGGGGGGCGTTCGCGGTGGAGGTAATGGGTGCCCGATGTAGAGTCGAAGAGTAGTGAACATTTGTTGAGTATGGTGATTGCAATATGCGGTATCTAAGAGCACTATTGCGCGTATTGCGGAGCGCGGTCCTCCATGGCAGTATTTGGACGCCGACCATAACGATGACAAGAAAGAAAAGCGATGCCTCCAAAGAGTTGGGACGCTGGGAATGTTACGGGATTATGGGAGATCATTCACTGAAGCCATCTAAGCATCAGACTCGCAAGGAAGTGGCGATTTATGATGCAAGCCATCTCGAATCTCGAAAGTCAAAGTCGAGATGATGATATCTTTTGCCCTGTACTAGGGACATCGTTCCTCCGCTCCGAAACTGCCAAGCCCGCCTCCGCACCCTCGGCAGCGCGTTACTTTAATGTTCTTTAAGCTATCATCACACCCGTCAGCGTCTTTGCTTAGCCTTCAACTGAAGTATTCAACCATTTTCTTCATTATCAAAAGGCCGACGTTCCATGGGATGGGTATCTACTGAATGTCATCAATATGTACAGCTTTCTTCAACAAGGGTACGAACTTCATCACCCTTCAGCTTCGCACAGAACATTCGAAGCTTGAGCGAGCCCGAGAATGGTGCGTAGATGGGGTGGCATTCAATGTGATACGTGTAAGGCGAGGAGAGCGTCCACATACTGATCATGACTTCTACTTGTCCTTGACCATAAAGATTTCGTTTCTACGGTTGTTCCTTCCTTTCGATTTCTTCAGCTAGGGATGCCCTCATGTTACACCACCTACCTCTTTATCAAGTCCTCCAAACAGCGAACTCCTATCATGTCCACTGCTTGTATTGTTAACATTCTCCCACAATTGCTAATATGCCTTCTCTCAATCGTCCTAATGCTCCGAATCGCCTTCCAAGCGCGGATTTTGAAGATCTATTTTGCAAACCTCGTGCGCTGCACGCCTCCGAGGCTAGAAGCTCGATCACTACCCCCTCGCCCTTGTCCTCTCCCGCAAACATCCTCACACAGCGAAGAGCTTTCCGTAGCTCAGACACTGGAATTCCAACTCCATCTTCGCCGTTGGCCTTACCACTGGCCACCTCAAGACCTCTTGTGCCACCGCGAAGGCCACAACACGCTGAGCGGCCGAGCTATCGGACAGAGAGCAGTGTCAAATCAGGCAGCTTGCGGGAGGTGGTCAAAGGTCCCTCCTATAATCGATACGTTATCAAAGAAGAGCCCATACCCTTGAAGAAGCGAACATCATCAATGAGCGACCAAGCTCGGGAGATCTTAGGCTTTTCTGATGTCGTCCATCCTTCTTTGTTCAATAACGCCGAACAAGTACCCCACGAGGCTAAAGCTGGCTATAAATGGATACGCGAAATTTTAGGAGGCTGGCTTGAAGTGCGAGTGGGACGGCGAGAATCAGATGGTGGTCGATCGATGGCGGATTTGGAGGACATGGATCCTCCATTGAGTACAACGGCGACTATACCTCGCCGCAGAAGTGATACCACGACTATAGTGAGGTCTGGGAGCCAAGATACCAATGAGCGACTCTTACCTGAACCCTCTGAGGATTTCGACATAATTAGTACATTAGGTCCCCAAACAGAAGGGCTCTACTGTCGCACAAAGCGTGCGTTAGGTCTCAAACACGGCCCAGCTCCCCCGTATGCGGAGCCAAGGAGTCGGACACCGACGGGTGCTGTTCTCGACAGAGTGACGAGCACACTCCGATTTCTGCCCTCAAGGACATTCTCCACATCGACGAGTGCAGCTTCTAGCGTGAGCAATCTTTCAATTGCTGCTCCGCGGAAGCAACGTTCCAGTCGGCGCAATGTATTGTACTCTAGCCCAAGCTCTGTTCGAGACCTTCTGATGGGTAGGCCGCCAGTGGGTACACCAGAGCCAGAGGCTATGTATACTGGTTCAGACTCCAAAACGTACCTCTCTGTGGACATGACCCAGCCTGATGCGCCTGCATTCCTGCCGTCCGAGGCGCGCAGGATCCATACACCGCCATTGCCTAGTGGCGGATCCGGCAATCGTGGCTCTCGTGGGTTTTTCTACGATTACAACGCACCGACTAAGCAGTCCGCGAATGGCACGCCCAAGCCAACCCAGCGTCCTACAAAGGTGAACGAGACAGCTGGCGGTTCCGCTGATGACCATTGGTATAGAGTGAAGTTAGATACCTTTGATTCGGGTCACGCTCTCACTTGCGAGGATTTTCTAGTGAGTATACCAGAGCATCTTCCGAATAGCCCTCTGTGTCCGAGGAATCCAAAGCATAATTCGGGAGGAACAGGCACTTGTCCGTATCATGGAAGGAACAAGTCAACGCCTTCGGATGTCGATTTGACACCAAAACGCACGGGCACGCTCTCGCCAGGAAGTCAGACATGGTGGTTACAATAGATAGAACGTTACGATGCAATTATTAGCCTTTTGAGCTGCTTCAGGCTCGAGAGCGCAGTCGCTGAGGAAGCCTCGTGCGAGACGCATCTGATGCCTAGTTTCTCACATCCTCAGCATGTTGGTGTGTTATGGTATGTTGTAGTCGAGAGGCTGTGAAAATAGGGACTTGGAAAGCAAGATCCCGACCAGGCTCAGCCCTACGAAACGATGGCGCCGACGAAATCCCCAAACACTATTCGAACGGAGCAAAGTGCCTGCCCATGTATCTAAGCATCTCACACCTTCCAAAGGACCTGCCCCATCTATTTTCTCCGACATCCAATTCTCCTCACTGACAAAATCCTCTTCTCCTGCGGCTCGTTCACCCATCGCCTACCCGCTCCCACCACAGATTCCTTCCACGATGTCAGACCAACAGCAAACAATCTCAATATCATCACTCCTCCTTTTAGTAGCTTTCACCGCCCTCACTATACGATACTTCTTCTTCGGCAAACCGTCAGTCTCCACACCACGAGCGGACCCACGAGCCGCAAATCCCGCAGATATCGAACAGATAGCTTCAATGTTCCCACAGATAGGACGAAGGGAGATCATATGGGATCTACAGCGGAATGGAGGAAGTGTCGCTGCTACTACGGAGAGAATACTGTCGAGGGGAAGACTAGATCAGGTACGCGCCATGTGGCTGGGTTGTAAATGAGGGTTTCTGCTAGGTTTAGTGTCTGAACACATCTAATCGGACAATCATCGATAGCCACCGCCGTCCTTCCAACCACCAATACTTGCCCATGCAACGCCCAGCACGGGTCGCGCAGCTCCCGAGCAGAACAAGCAAGAACACATTGATCTCATCACTCGCTATAACCTGGCTTCGAAGATATCGACGCAATCTTCAACCTCCTCTAAAGACGCCGATAGTTCCGTATCGCAGACGCAGTCGTGGAGCAATAATAAGAACGAGCGACAAGCACTATTACAACGACGGAGAGAAGACATGATACTGACTGCTAGGAGGAAGCTGGAGGAGAAGGATAGAGAACGAGTGGGAAAGAAGACGTAGGGCCGTAACGAAAAGGGAGTAGGGGGGTTAACTATTGTTGACTTCTCGGAAACGAGTGTACATGATTACGAACACAGGATGTTATCAGCCAAAAGGATACAAGTTCGGAGTCCCACGAGTCCTGAATGATCACGCCCCAGTGGCAGAGTGTTGTAAGGTCACATATGACACAAATCCAAGGTATATTATTATTAGACAAATCCATGGATCTTCTGAAAACCTCCAAACGGTCATCGGAGGGTCAAAGTACCAGGCCAGCGCCAGCTTCTCCAGCTTTGTCCACTTTCCACTTCTCAAACGCTTGAATCGACATATGCGCTCATGCTGTATTTCAACACGGACCTACCTATTACATCCAAACCTACCAGGCGGAACGTATATGCCCTGTGCAGGTCTCGTTGCTTGACTCACTGAGCACGTCCTGCCGTCGCCTTAGAGGGTACTTCCTGTGCAGACGCAGGAGTTGCAGCAGAGCTCTTTCTCCGCAAATTTTCGGAACAATGTATCTGGACTGAGGCGGACCCACTACCTCGCATATGGCATGATCTCTTCCAAATCTGCTCCTTTCTGATGCGAACAGGTACATGGTGGCTTTCCTGGCTGCAGGGCTTCTAAATCAATGCACCTGGCGACCTTGACCTCGCGAATAGAATGAGGCAGATTGGACCGATGCTCTCCTATCCTACTGTACATTTGCGATGACGGCGTCGTAAAAGACCTAGCTGCGATTGGTTATCAGCGTTGGTACACATCAATGTTCACTACGTCACACTTTGCCAGGGTTTTCTTTTGCACGACCTCGATCGAAGCATTCAGGTATACAAAATACAAGACAGCCGCCAATATCATGTTCCAGCAACCATCCATGGACCTTTAAAAGTTGGGGGTAGTCCCAGCATGAAACGTCATCATTTCTATGAATATATGTGCGCTCTTGTCAATGGCTCGCCAACGGAACAATATCCTGCTGGATTGTTGATGTTGTGCATATCTTACATCTCAACGGTTTCAGCTATTTCGACACCGCCGAGTGGTGGAAATCCCCACCCTTGTGGAAAGGCTCATGACTCGACCTGTATATATATGCAGTCTACACATACTTCCATATCTCGTTCCTTGGATGCTTCAATTTTTAGCCTGTTCATTCAACGAGCAGGACGCAAAACCCACTACTCCTATACTATCTAGTTCTATTCGTCGAAGCATTACTTTACCTTGATACGAGATATATCGCTATGCAGACTTCTCTTACGCTCCTTGCGCTACTGTTTAGTGTACTGATGTGACAGCTACTGGCGGCTGGGAAGGAATTGCTAGTATCTCGATAATCTTCCACCTCCCAACCCTGTTGACTTTGCTCTTCCACATGGCTGACGCACAATTCAGTACTATGCCTACATGGGCACAGCCTGTAATTGCGAGCACAACAATGAGGCTGCCGCTAACTGGCAAGGCAATACGGGTGCTGCCCTCCAGATAGGCCAAGGCTTCTATTTGGCGATCTTCAACTGCACCCTCAATCCCCAAGGCCAGCCCGGCTACGGCTCCTCCTGCGGCGTGTGCTACGAGTTGCAAACGACGGGCATGAACGCTTATGGCGGCGGGCCAGTCCCGGCTCCAGTATTGCTGTCATGGTAGTGGATTCATGCTATAATACCAATGGGGCGCCAAATTGGTGTTCTAGCGAGACTGATGTCGGCGTGGATGATTTTGGATATGGGGTGCATATTGACATTGATACCGAGTACGTACGCCCTTCTGCTTCGGAAGCTATGACTCCTCAACACTTTCTCCTCGTTCTCAAATTAGAAACCTGCGTGATAATCCTGGCCCACAAATGACAGTGCTAATCTTTGGTGATATACAGTCCGACTTTGAACGAGCCTAACCCGCCAGTTCCCGTTGGCCAGCATGGAGAGCCATGGGCCAATGGGGGTGAATTCGTGCAGTACAGGCAAACAGCCTGCCCGCCTGCTATGGGGAGTGCGTTCGCAAGCGACTGTGTCGAAGATTGTTGAGTGGAAGTAATGACGGATTCAGAAAGCATCATATTATTTCCTGATGACATTGTGAGGTATCTGAGGAGGGCGTTAGCAAATGCCAATGGCGCTTGTGCACCGCGATGAATCTTAACGTTTATCAATGTAACAAAAAAGAAAAGTCTTACCCATCGCTCTAGGCTACTAAGTAGATGTCATCGCTTGAGAATCGTGAAGCAGATCGATCCTCTGTATTAGACATGGACAAACATACAGTTTATAGCTTCGACATTCGCTGCCCAGAATCAACCTTGTCATGCTCAGCAATAGCGACGACAGCTCCATCCCTGACCCGTGTCATGGTTCCTCGGATATGAGCTGTTGCCACAAGTCAGACGACATACAACACTCGGGTTCAGTAAACCAAAAAAAACCATCCCCACTCACCCATCCTCTTCCCAATAGAAACCAGCTCCGCCAAAACCTCCACCTCCTCCCCCTCCGCCACCGCATTCAACAATGTCACGCTCAACGTCCTACTCACCCCCATCCATTCCCAGAACCCTGTCTTTCTCACCAGCGCTATAGGAAGGGTGGTGAAATCATCGAGAATCGTGGCCGCGGCTCCACCGTGTAGATTGCCCAATGAATTACACAGTGAGGGTGTGATTTTCATGCGGGTTGTGACGCGGGGTGTTGGTGTGTGGGATGCGGATATTATTGTGCAGGAGCGCAGGATTGCGGCGTCGTGGCCTTGGTAGGCGGGGGGAGCTGTGAGGTAGTCGAGGAATTGTTGGGCGAGGTCGAGGGGGGAGGGGGGCATGTTTGGACGGGTGTGAGGGGTTTGAGATGGGGGTGTTGGTGTTATGCGCGATGTTATGAGAGTAGCTGGCGATCAGGACTAGGCCAGCTATTGATGAAGGTTAAGGTGTAGTTGGCATCGCACAGTACGATTACTATCAGGAAGCGTCCAAGATGCTTGGATGCCAAGGCAAGCAAGGCTAGTTTTATTGGTTATGGCACATGTAGTTACTATCACAACCCCGCTAGGAGGCTAGCAGGAGAATAGGTAAAACAACGCAGGCTATCACTTGATCAGAGTGTGCTCGACCAAAACCATTAACCGCACCATCGTATGCCTCTTGCCTTATCCTCACTAAATGCTTACTACAGCTGCAACTTGTCAAATCTTTCTTCCGAGTGTCCAATCATCTGGTGCTACCGCCGAGCTTTGCACCTTCCGCATCCCCCATGATGCAAACCTTGGAGATAACGACAGGAGGGCGGAGAATGGCGCGATATGAGCTTTTACTGTGCAAATGATACCATGGAACAGTCGCACGCCTTTATATCATCCCGGCCCCTGCATCAAGTATACATGTCTAGATTGACTTCTGTCTGTTAAGCTACACTCCTGCTTCCGTACTCAAATGGACAGCAAGATCGGGCACGACTCCAAGGATGCCGATGTGCAATCCATTCCGAGCGTCAACCATGAGCTGCCCAATGAAGGGGAGCTCGTACCCGTCGTACTCAAGGGCGTGATCGATCCTGTGTACGAGGGGAAGGCTCAGGTCTTGAACACAGCAATACAGGACATAGGCATGGGCAGATACCAGTGGCAGCTGTTCATCGTCGTCGGAGGGTTCGGGTGGGCCAGTGACAATCTGTGGCCCATTGTTACTTCTTTGATCCTGACCCCCATTGCCCTCGAGTTCAACGTAACCAGACCTCCGCTCCTATCGTTGTCACAGAACATCGGACTTCTGGTGGGCGCTATATTTTGGGGCTTCGGCTGTATGATTACCCTTCATATTGAAAGGAATAGCGCTGACATCCATCAGGCGATATCTTTGGCCGTCGGTGGGCTTTCAACTTGACTATCGGTATCACCTCCGTCTTCGGTTTGATCGCGGCAGGATCTCCAAACTTTGCAGCAATTGGCATCTTCGCGGCTTTCTGGAGTGTTGGCGTTGGGGGAAATCTTCCCGTCGACTCAGCTATTTTCCTCGAATTCCTGCCCGGTTCGCACCAATACCTCCTCACGGTCCTGTCCGTTTTCTGGGCTTTCGCCCAATTGTTCGCAGGCTTGATAGCCTGGCCGCTGCTTGGATATCATACTTGTGAGCCGGCAGCAAAGGGACAGCCAAAGAAGGTCTGCACAAAGTCGGAGAACTTTGGCTGGAGATATTTCATGATCGCTATGGGTGCAGTTGCCATGATCATGTTCTGCTGTCGCTTTTTTCTCTTCCACCTCTACGAATCACCAAAATTCCTCATGGGTAGAGGCAAAGATGAGGAGGCAGTCCGTGTTGTACACAAAGTGGCGAAAATCAATGGCAAGACCACGAACCTGACACTTGCGGATCTGGAGGTTTTCAATCAAGTAGGCCAACAAGGCACCGATGCAGAGGCCGCATTGAAGCGGAAGCTTGAAAAGATCAGGCTCACCCACGTACGAGCGTTGTTCGCGAGTCCGAAGCTAGCATGGTCAACTTCTTTGATAATGACAATCTGGGCGTTCATTGGTCTTGGATTCCCACTCTACAATGCCTTTCTACCCTACATCCAAGCAACAAAGGGTGCCAACTTTGGCGATGGCTCGACGTACATCACCTACCGTAACATCGCCATCATCGCCGTTCTCGGCGTACCAGGGGCATTAATCGGGGGTGCTCTTGTTCAAATCCCAAAGTTTGGTCGCAAAGGTGCCCTAGCCTCTTCTACCGCATTGACTGGAGTCTTTCTTTATGCATCAACCACTGCCACCACTTCCGACGCTCTTCTGGGATGGAACTGTGCTTACAACTTCATGAGCAATGTCATGTATGCCGTACTTTACGCTTATACCCCTGAGATATTCCCAACCAAGGACCGTGGAACCGGAAATGCATTGACAGCAACTGCGAACAGAGTATTTGGGATTATGGCACCGATCATTGCGATGTATGCCAATTTGGAGACCTCGGCACCTGTCTACGTTAGCGGAGCGTTGTTTATTGCTGCTGGTATCTTGACTGTCTTGTTGCCATTTGAGCCGCTCGGCAAAGCTTCGCTATGATGTGTCTATGTCTCCACTATGTTGTACGAATGGTCTGCTGTTCCTGAAACGCCGTTTCTTATATCCATATACCCCATGCATCGCAAGCATTGTGAGTCAGATGGTTGGGCAAAATGGAAGGAGTTCCAACAAATATCACCAATTCAATGCAGCAGCTCTTTGCATAGTCCTCAAGCATCTTATCCACTACTAGCGCCATACCTCCTGAGTACGGAGGTGCGTCTGTCGATACCCAAAATCTCGGCGCTTCTACGTATCGGATATAAATATGCACCAGCGACAGATACCCGAGCAAGAGCAATACATACCGAATAAGCGCTTGATGGCTTCGCAATCGCACATGTCAGATCATCTGCTACCTCTTTATCCTACAACATCGCCGAAACATGAAGCAATCCAGTAAAACCTGGTGCTGCATATATCTACTCTTCCATGTCTTCACCGCAATTCTTTGCCTACCGCCACCCACCTCACACTCCCTAACCCTGCCCATCGACCCCGATCTCACCCTCCCCTTCAACCTCACCCTCCCCCACCGCCCCCTAAACACCACACTGTAAGCCCCTCTCCCCTCCCCACCCACAACCCCTTACACTCACACCTCACACACACACAGCCCCCTCCCCCCCTCCCCTTTCTCCTACCCCGTCCCGCCTCCCGAAAAAATCACAGTCAGATTCTACAACTACGGCCCCCCCATCCACAAAAACCGAGCCTTGATCTGCCTCGGCGCCGCCCGTGCGGATTTTTTGTCGAATGTGGATAAGTATCTGCATAAACCGATTAATAAGCCGCAGGAATATAAATTTCGGGGGGTTTTTCTTACGGTTATGGCTACGGGGAGGAGTTTGACTTGTGAGTTTTTTTTTGTTTGTTGCGAGGGGAGGTGTTGGTTGGGGGGGGGCTTCTTTTGGAAGGTTGTGGTTGGTGTATGGTGAGGGGTGCTGATTTTTTGGGTGGAGTAGGGGCAATGGACGGAGCGACGATTAGAGGGGTGAGGTATTTTATTGAGACGTATGGGGCTGTGGGGATGTTGTTTGATGTGCAAGTGGAGACTAGGTTCGGGACTCTGGCGAGGGTGGGGACGGGGAGGATTACGGAGATTG
>JAABUL010004273.1_pt1 | contig 19385 bp, 36 predicted proteins | sample 5559151 | NCBI WGS metagenome assembly JAABUL01 (sample SAMN10711876, study PRJNA513368) | rock metagenome | isolation source: Antarctica rocks | place: Antarctica: Victoria Land, Pudding Butte sud | reverse complement strand
CCTGCTGGGCCTGCGATGCGCTGCAGCAGCGTCCACGCTGCCCGCTTCTCCCCCAGCGTTGTCTGCTGGGTAGGCCCCCCGGCAGCAACATGCAGAACCAGCCTCCTCATGCCCTCCTGCTCATCTCCTTGTCATGCTGCGATACACGGCCTCCCTGAATGTGATTCTATAAACTCCCGCAGGTGCATAGCGGACCTGAAGGACGAGTGCGCGGTGAACGACGGCGGCTGCTGGAATAAGGACTACTATGTGGGATCCACGAGAACGCACTTCTCGGCGTGCCAGGACAATATCAAGAAGGTCCAGGTGCGCGGCTTTCTTTATGCCTAGTACCATTTAGCGTTGACCTGTGGGTCATCCAGTCAGCGCCGCAAGATGCCTGCTGGCAGGGTATCAGATGATCCGCAGATCGTATTGATCTGCGGATCCTGCCTGCCTCAGCAAATGCCAATGCCAGCGCTTGTCAGATCGCCACAGACTGAACACCACAGCCGCCCCGACGCTGAGTCCTGCTAGACCCTGTGCAGGACGCCGCGGCGCACGGCAAGGACATCGCCAAGATGCCGCTGCACGTGTGCGGCTGCCACAAGTGCTTCAGCCAGTCCACGGACCTGCGGGGCCGCATCACCTGCGAGCCCGCCTGCGACCTGGACAAATGCAACCTGAAAACGGGTGCATGCAGCGGCGGCGGCGGCGGCAGTGCGTCTTTGCCACTTTTGACGCACCTTTGCCGTTCTCTGCTGACACCAGTCCATTACCAAAAGTCCATTACCAAAAACTTACAAATGTCCGAGTCCATGGAACGGTGGATGGCCAGTCACGCAGATTGATGGCATGGCAGCCTGCTGCCCCGTTTTGGCGGTCCCGCTGTCGTTCTTGCGCAGAGCAGCCAGTCGCGCAGGCTCTACTCCAGCCCAAAAATCCACGAACACCTCAAGGGAAGACACCTCAAACATGTCTCCAATATGCGCAGGCAGCGGCAGGACGCCCGTGTGGACCATCCTGCTCAGCGTGGTGGTGGCGGTCGGGGTGGTGGCCGCCGCCGGCTACGGCTTGTACCAGTTCCGCCTGCGGTCTGCCATGCACCAGGCGCGCTCCCTGTACCCTGAGTCACACGCTGTGAGTGAAGTTTAGCGTTTCAACCCAGCAGATTTCTGAGTGAAGTTTCTGCTGGGTTGCAATGTCTTGATTATGTTATTCTGTGAGCGCCCGGAATGGTCCTGCGGCTGAGGAGAAGCCGGCGTTGACCTGCTGTAGGAAGTGCGGGCGATCATGGCGCAGTATATGCCGTTGCAAGAGGCAGAGACCGCGCCGACCGCCAATGGCGTGTGACACGCTGTCTGCGCTAGCGGCGGCATCTCGCCGCGGATGACGTCGGTTGCGGCGGCGGCAGCGGCTCACGCGCAGGCGTCCGTGGTCACAGCGGGCGGGTGGCGCGCGCTGCATGTCCCGCTGACGGGAGCAACAATAGGAATCTGGAACGAGCGCTACTACCGTGACCCCCAGCATTCCCGGCGCGAGCGGCGGTGCATGTACTTGTGTATAGTGCTGTAGGTAGTGCCATGCGTTTGCACGGCCTGGCTCGAACGAGCCTCTGTCCAATGTGGGTGTAAAACTCGTGGGCAAAGGCGGCCGTGGAGCTGAGCGGGCGGTCGATCTGGCTCAGCAAGGCGCGGGAAAACTGACGTCAACCAGCGATAAAGCTGGCTGCGCTCGAAGCATTTTGAGGCGCAGAAAACATTCGCGCCTCGCAAGCAACTCCCCACTCCGTACTCACCCTTCCACCAAGACATCCAGAGCACACGTGTTGCATACCTCGCCAGCGACTGGCTGCACGGTCTTTCTTTGCTGCAGGCGCATTTTGCTGAGCGCAAAGACTTGCCAGTCGCCGCAAGCGCGACATTCGGCAGGCCGCTTGCTATCGCAGTACCGCAGGAACCAGCCGGCCGCAGATGGCCACCTCCTTCTTCAGCGGCAAGCTGAGGCGCCTGCACTCCACCACCAAGCCCGCCAAGCGTGGCCTCTCAGAGCACATCCAAGGGCGCTCGGCCTCCTTCCAGTCGCTGCAGCTCGTCTTCGAGGTACGCTCCGGGCATGGGAGCTTCATTATTCCTGGATGATGAGTTGGGCCGGTGATGCTGCCCGCTTTGCTCCCCGTTGTGCTTTCTCACGTGTACGAAACGTGCCTTACAACCTGCAACGGGGAACCTGTCTGTTCCGAGGAGTCCAGCATTGTATCAGATGTAAATTTTGGCAACCCTGGCGCAAGTGTGTCCCAAGTTTGGGGACCGCGGTTGGCCAGAAACGTTTGATTTGCCGGTCATCAGCCAGATGTTCGCGAACCAGGCTGAGTCAGCGTGCCCGCACTCTGGCACCCAGCAGGGACGTGCATTCGTTCAGTTCTAATGCTTTCGCTGTGGTGTCGGGGAAGCTGCGGTCAGCTGAGTAGGTGGCAGAGCCGGGCTGCGAACTCCTGGCCTAGGGTAAAGCAGCCAGGGCTCAACCGCAGCCACAACCAGCTTCAAACCCACTGATCGCGCTCACTTCTGACCTTTCATCGTACTTCCGCATGCAGGGGGCACTTGGCGACGACACGGCAGCGCTCAGCAAGGAGCTGCAGCAGGCGACGCCGCGGCAGTCGCTGCGCGGCGGCGGGGATTGGGACTCGCCACGCCTCCAGCCCGCCGATGGGCTCGACGGCCTGCTTGACTCCATGGCGGACCTGTCCACCCGCGGAGGCGCCGCCTACCGCCACGGCGCCGGATATGACCCCTGCGGTGACGGCGTTGGCAGCGGAGGGTGCGACGAAGCGCCTCCCGAGTGCACGGCGCCAGACACGCCGTCAGCGCACTCGCAGGAGCGCCGCGAGCAGAGGCGTGTGTCGCCGTGTCGTCTGCAGGAGGTACCAGTGCGCGGCGCGGACGATGGGCAGTCGCCGGGCTCCGCACGCAGCAGCGACACCGGCGGCTTTGGCGCATGCAGCGACTGGTGCCTGCCGGCGGCGCGGCAGGACAGCATGGAGAGCTGCGGCGGCAGCGTAGTCAAGTGAGCTTGGAATTGTGGGGTGAACGCGTGGATGGAAGACGTCTTTGGAATTGTGGGTGTCGTGCTGAGAGCTGCTGCGAAGCACCTGGCATCGGCGCGGCGGGCGCTCAGGTCTGTGATACGCTCCCACAGTCAATAATTTTGCCGGGAGCGGGATTGGGCGCGCCTATTGAACGGGCGGTATTTGGCAAGTGAACGCACACACAAATCAATTGTGTTGGAGCACTGAGAATATGAACATCTCATACAGTCGACTGCTGTGGACGCGTGCGCGACCATCGAATTGATTTGACGGATTTTGCAGACGGAGACTCTCAAACCGACTTATTTTGTGTCATGTCGTCTCATGCACGAAATTGATTAGGTGCTGAAAACGGCGTGGATAGTTCTGGACATGTTGATAGCTTGCATGACTGCTGTAATACAGTGTGCGTGACGTGTCGCTGATGCACTGGAATCGCTGGCGCTGCTACGAGCCGTTGCGCTGTTTTGAAGGGGCAGCAGCAGACATAGGTGGCGCTGCAAACATGTCTCTTAGCAGGCTCCAGGATCGCTGTTGCGACTGTATACTCGACAAATGAACAAGCGACCACCCCAGGACCTAGAGCCGTCGCCAGCCGGTTTTTTTTGGGACCTCTCCCCGGTGTCGGATGCTTCCTGCCCCTGCGCGCTGCTCGACAATGTGCTGAGCAACGTGCAGCGTCAACGAGCAGAAATCATCAACAGAAAGTCTCAACAAAGAGAACGTGTAATACTAAGCTTGGCCGGCCCGAGGATAATACTACTTGAGCCAAGTTCCCAAAGTGATTCGGAAGTTTGAGTTACCCAGCGTCACCTCTGCCAGCGGATTGAGATTCTCTTCTGCAAGTTTGCTCAGAGCATTCAGCAGGCTGAATCTGTGACTCCCAGCTGCAGACCCCGCTGGTTTCTCGCCACTGTCGTGTCCACCTGCCTGGTCTGCACCTCAGCCATGAGCCTCCAGCTACGGGCCGCCGCGCCTGTGCGCTTCGGTTCTTCAAAAGCAATGCACACGCAGCGTCGCCTCTCACAGGGCCAGCTGCATGCCGGCAGGCGGCTCGCCGTTGCACAACCAGCTCAGCACCGGCAGCTGCCGCGGCGCACGCGCCATGCGAGGCACGCCCTGGCGGACGCTGGCGGCGACGAGCGCGTGCAGGACGGCCTGGTGGACATGCTCAACGTGCAGATAGGGCAGCAGCACGTCAAGAGCTTCTTCGAGGACGAGTCCGAGCGGCTGAGGCGGACCGCCGAGGAGGTCAGAATTCTGGTCTTCTCTCGCTACGTCGACAGCGTGGCTCCATCTACGGAAAGCTGTTCTTGTACGCAGACACCTCCCAACCAGACACGAGGGCCTCGCCCGTCCAATGCACCTGGGACGCATCTTCAGCGGCGGCAGCTCAGTAGCTGTGTATGGGAAATCGAATGATTCCGTGCCTGTGCAGGCAAAGGCGGAAGTCGACAAACTCAACCAGCTGGAGCTTGACAGGTCGACACTGGCCTTCGGCAGCGCCATGGTGCGGTCTCCGCCTGCGAGTCTGCTTTCCGAGCTCCATTTTTGTGGTAACATGCACCCGCAAAGCTCTACGCCATTTGAGGTAGCTCTACACCTGCATGTGGCAGCCTCAAGCAACCCTTGAAGCTGATGCAGTGCATCGAAGCTGACGTGTGGGTGACCATGTCGCAGGCAGACATCAACCAGACAGCGGACGAGTTCGAGGCGCAGCTGCTGGCGCAGCGGCGCGAAAACGAGGTGGCGCCCTGCCTATCTCACATGTTGCAGTTCCTGCTGCTTTGCGTGTCTGGCCGCGCCTTCGTCACTGCCTGTGGCACTGCGTGGATGCTGGTGGTGAGGGTGTCTGTGACCGCGAGTGTGTCCGTACTCAGATGCCCAGGACAACTCGGCAGGCCTGTGCAGAGACATCAGCAGATGCCTCCAAGGTGGCAGCAAAGGGACCTGCGGTGCAGTGCTGCACCGCAAACTTCCTGGAAACGATGCTTGTAGCGAATGAACCCTGAATAAACCCTTGTAAATACATCGTGCAGGCGGACGCGGCGGCATTCGTGCACTGGCAGCGGCAGATGGCGGTCGACCGCAGCCGCGGGCACTTCTTCAAGAGCCTGTACACAGCAGACGTTGAGCAGGATGAGGACAGCCCGCTGACGCCTGCAGCTCGCAAGGTGAGCAGCTTGTTCGCTTGAAAACTTGTCTGTACATCTTTAAGAGCCTCCACATGGTGGACCTCGGGGGACGTACATCTCAAGAGCTGCACACAGAGGACAAAATCCGCTCTAGCTCGCAGTCCGCACGGTGAACTCAGAAATTCACCTGGTTTATAAATCAAGACTACATGCCGGCGTTTCAGTAGTCAAACAGCGCCGGCACAGCTGCGCAGGCGCTGGCGGAGAGCCAGCTGGTGCCTGAGACGACCAGTCCCGGCTGCGCGCAATTTCGACAGACCTCTGCCAGCCGAAACGCCCAGTGTAATCACTCACTGTTACTGTCTCTGCAGGCGCTCGCGGAGAGCCAGCTGGTGCAGGAGGCGGCCGGTCCCTAAACCCTAAACCACAGCTGCTGGGTTGCAACGAGCGCCTGGAAATGGACACCCTAACAACAGCCGGCTCATGTGTGCAGGCGTTCACGGAAACACAGCTGGTGCCGGAGGGCGAGACCGGCCGCGCGCAGCTGCTGGGCTGCGCATTCCTGGCAGGCGTGCTCGCGATGGCGGTCGTCGCCGACGCCGCGGGCGCCTCCCCCTCCTGGGGCCAGGACGCGCTGTACCTGGTCCTGGGTCTGGCGCTGGGCACCGCCGCCTGGCGGCAGCGGCGCGGACTGTGAGATGCATGCTCCACATGATGGTATGCGGCCTTGGCGCGGCCGCCCCTGGCGGCAGCGCGGCAGGCCCTCAGGTGCGCTGTAAGTCACGGCTGCGGCGCTGTGGCTGCATCGCTTGGGGCGGCTCCCTGGCGGCAGCTCGGCAGGCAAGTTGCCACGCGGGATGTTTCCTTGTCACTGTATCGGCGGCCGCGGCGGGGTTGGTGGTAGAGCTGGCATGATCTCAGAGGCGCAATGCATGAGGAAGTGGGGCAAGGCCTGCACGTGTTTGAGGTTGAGGGCATCGGGAGAGAGGATCATGAGCTGTTGCGGCGTGTATGTAGGATAACAAACCGCAGTGTCCGATTCATCTCGGAGTTCAGGAGCAGTGGCAGAGCTAACACCCGCCAAAGTTTTTTGTACAATAGCAATGCAGGCGTTTAAGCTCGTGTGAACGTTGCGCTTGAAGCACCGGTAGTGTTCGTCGATGTGCTGGGCACGAGTTGATGCATGAGAAGTTGCACACCTGGAGTTGAAATGGCAAAATGCCATCACGACATCGATGTTACATGTTCAGGCACATTGTCTTTTTGTTTGCAGCACATGCTGCCTTGCAACATCCAAACGCCTTGCCACAGCGTACAGGCTGCTGCATCCATCGCTACAGAGCACCTGCTTTGCAATGCACACCCCCTTCCTCTTGTGTTCGGCTGACTCCAGAAGCGTTCAAAAATGTCTGATCTGGTGGTCAGCGGCTTCAGTTCGCATGCAATTTGATGCTGCACAGCCCTCCGCAGATGCAGCGATCACGACCGCATTGCCTGGCTGGACGGCCCTCGTGTATTGAGCCTCCCCAACGGGTTGACTGCATCTGTTGGTCACGTTGCCGGCTGCCTGGCGCCGCCAGCTGCAGGGCGACGCCTTCTGACCCTCACGTCGCGTTGAGCGGCGACTTGGGCGGCGGCGGCTTGTGCTTCATGAAGACGTTGAATATGATCTGCGCCAGAGCGGCAGCACGGCCCGTCAGCGATAAGTACGAGTCCCAGCCAGATTTACCAGCAGGTCGCGCTCAGCACCAATGCGCCGGTTATTCTCGTGCCGTTTCCCACACTGTATTCTGCCTGTCACCTGCCAGATGTTGCGGTCCATCTCGTCGGCGCAGGCCCCGTCGGAGGTGGAGTGCACCCCTGCAACCTGTGTGCCATGCCGCGGATCCCGCAGCCCGCTGTCTGACCGCTCCGTGGCGTTGCCGCCCTGCGCACACACTCACTCAAGGTCAGCAAGCCAGGGGAGATTTGAGAGGCCCTCCTGCTTGCGATCAGCATACACAGGCGGTTGTGACATGCACCACTTCCCGATTGCTGGACAGCTCGGCTGCGTGCCAGCTCATCCAGCACACCAGGTGCAGGGCGCGCTGAATGCGCCAGGCAGTCGAGGTTGTAAGAAAGACTTGTAATGTATATGTGAATTTGTTTCAGATAAACACTCGCATTCTCTCACCTTGTCGGACAGCCACCGCAGCCAGCACATCCAGTGGATGTCGCCTTTGGCGCGCGGCGGGCGGTGGCTGTCCCTCGCCATGGCCTCAAAGTCCACAAAGCTGACAGCGTCGACGCTCGCCGCCCAAGTCTTGACCAGCCGGTTGCGGTATGACAGCACCTGCGCCGTGAAATATGTAGTCGTAATCTCGACGGCCACATTCAGCCTTGACGACTGAGAACGCATTTTGACCTCGATGCCCGCCTGCGGCGTGGACGACACCTGTGACGGCAGACCGCAGCATGGAGTCGTTTGGAGATCGCCGCAACCACTCGAACTCCTTCACACCCGTGACGCTACCAGAATGAGTTGCACGAAGCCGACACGGAGGCTGAAGTCGACAGGGAGCCGATGTGTACACAGTTGCATGATGAGGATTCCGTTGCGACGCACCGAAACGACCTCCTTGTTGGCGATGCCGGCGGTGGGCGACGCCAGAATAACGATCTTCACGTCCTTCCGGATGCTGTCCAAGTACTGCAGCCACTCCAGCGGCACCTGGCGGATGACAGGCGCACAACATTACGACATGTTTCTGGTGGCGACGTGAGATGCTGTCCAAGAGGTTTTTCAGCGCAGCCGCTCCCGCGGCTCCTGACCCAAAACAGCATATGGTTTAGCATGCGCCAACCGTGGCCAGTGGACTCACGCCACTGCCCACGATTTGCCCATCAGGAAGGCCACCTTGTCGAGGTGTAACGAAGCAGGCAGGCACAGCCATGGCGCATGAGTATGGACCATGCCAGACTCTGCAGACCGAATGGCATGACCCCTCAATCTCACCTCGCGCACAGCGGCGTTGACGTTGGTCACCGGCGGCAGCAGACAGGTGGCAGCGACGACCAGGCTGATTCACATGAAAGAACGCTGATTCACATGGAAGAACACTGATTCTCCGAGCCTGCTCACCTCGCGCCCCCGTTCTGCAGCGTTGACAGCGATCACCAGCACGAGCCGCTCGCTGCGCGGCAGTGCCGCCCTGTACGCCTGCACCATCTTCACCTGCCACTCGAACCTGCGCCATCGCGAACACAGGTACGCTCAAAAAGTGCGAGTGATTCCTATAGTTGTTGCTGCGCAGCGGTGCCCTGCAGCGCGCCTGTTCTATCATCACCTGCCTCTGCCATTTGAACCTGCCGCGGGCAGGCCTTGCAACGTCATTCTCTGAAGCTGGGTGAGCCGTCTTGGTCACCCGCACTGCAGGCAGCGCCAGACCTACTGCGGTCGTGCTGACATGTGATGGACTGAGCAAAGTCGGAACAGCCGTAGTCGGAACAGCTGCAGCAATGAACAGCCTGTATGTTTTGAGGGGTCTGGCCCTAGCACTAGGTATTCATGCGTCCGTGTGCTGCTTAGGGTTTAGGGTTTAGGGTTTGCTTGAATGGCTGGGCCGAGACTGCTGGATTTGGGCCTGTTCGGTTGAAAAGAAACCAGGAGAGTGCATCATGAAGAGTGCCTTGCGTCAATGGCGACTGCAGGGTCGCCGCCGGCACAGCAGGCGTGTTTCCCGATGCAGCAAGAGGGACACGAATGAGACAGCGCCAGACAGACACGCACCACGCCGAGTGGATCAGGTCGATGGCGACGGGGGGGTCGCCGTCGACGCGGTTTGCGCTGCACCCCGGCGCCGCCGACGCCGCGTTGAAGAAGCCCGGGATGCGCGCCAGTAGCTGCCCCGGCCGCCGCGCCTTCAAGTTGCTGCCGAACGACCTGCCGGACGGAACAGGTTCAATCAGTTGAATGCGGACCTCCATTTCCACGAGAGTCTGGGATGCGGGCCAGCAGCTGCCCCGGCCGCTGCGCCTCCATGTTCCGACAAATGACCCGCGAGGCGGTCGTGCAGGCACTGGCTATGCACGTACTGCACTGGGCTGCACGCCCTAAGGGTGATTGCGGTTTGTGAAGGCCTCTCCAGGCCGGTGCAGCTTACATACCAGCGATGTCTGCCGATGGAAGCTGCTGCCCACAAGCGGTACTCTCCGCTCCCGAGGGAGGCGAGCCAAAGCAGTCACGTGCCAGCTCGGCCACACCCGCCAGCTGCGCGGCGTGCCCCACACCATACAGGAAACAGACACGCGCCGCACTAAGAAAGGGGAAACCAGCAAACAAACAAAGAAAGACGCACCCGCTGTCTAGTCTGAAAGCGTCGCCGGCGCGGCACAACGAGTAGCGCGCCAGCCCCGCGATGCGGTAGTCCACAGGGTGTGCAGACCCCCGGAACATGTGCACGAGCCGCGCGTGCAGCTGCCGCTGCAGCGAGTCGCCCACCACCAGCACGCGCATCCTCTTGGTTTGCAGGTGGTGCAGCACCTACAGAGGAGGGATGGACCAAAACTTTCCTGAAAGACCCCTAATATTTTAGCGTAGCTAAAATACGCTTTCAGTGCGCAGGGCCGAGCAGCGAGCGGCACAGCTGCAGCTGCGGCGGTTCACGGACCACCAGCACCCGCAGCCGCTTGCACTGCAGGTGATGCGACATGCGCGGCTTCGGTGGCAATGGCGGCGAGATGTCAGCGGCAGTGAGGAGCGCTCTACGCGCTGTCAGATGACAGACACAAGGGGCACCACAGCACTACACAGCAACTCCTGCTGCCTGCAGCTCACCTCCTGGCAGGAGCATGGAAGCAGTGCCATTGGTGCTTGTTTCACTGTGCAGATGGGTCCATTCTGCGCTAGCTCGTCTGGCGGAACTAGGGTAGGTCGTCAGGGCTTAGCTCCAGCAGGCTCGTGATTAGCCCTACGGCAGGGCTAATCACGAGCCCTACGGCAGAGCAGCAGGGCTAATTACGAGCCTGCTGGAACACACTGTCCGTGGTGTCAATAGTGTGCGGCCTCAGGAGACGCGGCGCCCACCTCGGGGGAGGTGTACTGGAAGTAGGAGCAGCGTGGGCGGCGGCTGCTGCGCCGCGGCTGCCACTGCTGGCTGCCGGCCGCCGGCCCGGCGCCGGGCTGGAAGCCGCCGGGCACATCCCCCTCGCAGCACGCCTTGGAGCACCTGCAGCAGGGGTCAGGATTTAGGGTTTAGAGCCCTGAGCGCGCGCTGCCCGGCAGAAACAGAGAACGCGACAGTTTCTTGATGACACCACTGCGCTGACATGTACGCCCTCAAAAGACTGAAGACGAATCAAGAGTGGGTGTGCGTGGTGGGCATCAGGCTGGGGCGGGAGCATGCCAGGAACTTATGGCCGCAGGTTATGCATGTTTCCGCTGGCAGGGTGGGAATGGGTGATGTATATAGCCGGTCTCTCACGGCGGCATGAGGCTACGGCGGGCGCCTTCCAAAAAGGGATCCGCGCACGCCTCCTGTGGGTCGCCCTTCGGATCGCGCACAAAGCTGCCGTTGGCCGCGAATGGGCAGGCCGCCAGGCCGCCGGCGTCAAAGGCGCACGCCACCGGGCGGCACGGCAGCGGCTGGGGCTGTGCCGAGGCGTCCGTCCGCAGCAGGCACTGCAGGGTGGGCGGAGGAGACACACTTCAGACACTCTCGTAGCAGCGATGCAGCGCAGCTGATACGAGGAACCGTGAGCAGCCCCCATTCAGACCACCGACCCCGGAGACAGCTGTCCGGTTGCCACGGGCAGAGGTGCCCTCTACGCAGCTGCAGGCTGCTCTGCATACATAATCTGGTGACTGCTGGTGCACAGCGGCAGCTCCTGCGGCAACGCCGGCTCAGGTCGGAAACATATCTGAGAAAGCTTTGAGTTGCGTCGTCGTGCAACTTTTCATTTTGGTCGGAAGCACGCACCGCCGCAGGGCGGTAGCTGATGCACGACGGCGGCGCGGGCGCCTGCATGACCGCGCTCGCGACGAACCATGCCACCGCAAGCGCCAGGCCGGCCACCGCAATCAGCGCGCTGCCCCAGATGGTGGGGTCCCAGCCGCTGCCGCCGCCGCTGCCGCTGGAGCTTCGAGGCTCCGACCCCGCCGCCAGCCGGCGCCCTGAGGCCGAGCGCTTCAGCACCACCCGCGCGGCTGGGCTGCGGGCGGCGAGGCCCTCGCGGCTGCTGCTGCGGCTCAGGCGGCCGCCGCCGCCGCTGGGGATAAGCGCGTCCCCTTCGCTGCCGGCGCCCCCCTCTACGTTCAGGCTGCCATAAGTGGCACCGCCGCCGCCGCCGCCTTCGCCGTTTGATATGCCGTTCGGCCGGCGGCGGCGGTCCCATGGTGGCGCGCTCTTCGGCTGCGGCGCCACCGGCCGCGGCTTTGCCCCAGGATGCGGCGTGTGTGGCGACGACTCTTCGGTTGACGCTGCCGCATGGGTGCCATTTTGCTGCCCATGTTGCTGCGGCGACTGCGGCATGGCCGGCTCCTCACGCTGCGGTGACACTGACTGCCGGGCATGCAGCGCCGCCTCCTGTGCATGTCACCACGGGCTCATCAATCCTGCATTCTTGTGTGCAACCACATGCAGCGAGACGGACATATACACCGACATGGACATATATACCGACATATACACCGACCGGAAGGCCAAAGTGACTCGGTTGCAGTGAATGCAAAACTGACTGTCTGGCAGCGCAGTTCGCACCTCTTCCTGCATCAGGACTTCGAAGGAGTCCACCGACGAGGCGCTGCCCAGGAAGTGACTGGTGCCCGGTAAGTCCTCGTCTGTGCTCATGGCCGTCTGCGCTGCTGCCGCCGCCGCCGCCGCTTGTGGGCATGCCCCAGGGGCGAGGCTCCTTGCCAGCCGGCCAGGTGTGCCGCTGATCAGATGTCGAATGGCCAAGGCCCCTGCTCCAACGAGCAGAGTTCCAAGCCTGCAGAACACGCACATTTCAAAGTGAGGCTGTCATGTGCGTCAGCTGCCCGAATGGTGCCCGTACGACCCTGTTACCAGCACACGCATGCTGACTTCACAGCAGCACAGCAGCACTGCAGTTGCCGACCATGCCAGCTTGCCTGGAAGAAGCAAGAACTGTTTGCCAGGTGGAGGTGTTGATGGCCAGCCGGGCCCTACGCACTCTGCGCTGCCTGATTATGTTGCGGATATTGAGAGTCAGGCTTGATCCAATGCGATGTCAGTAGTTCTTGGCCAGTCCTAACCGGCGATCACGTAGGTCAAGTGCGCCGCACGGCAGCTATAACTACCAACGCAAGTCTGGCGATCGCGCACAAAACGACGACAGCAGCTTGCCAGACTCGCCAGACAAACGATGTGCACCCCGAGAAGCGATTTAAAAGCCGCGCGCGAAGTGCCAACTGTCAGAAGGGCCAAGTCTGAATTGCTGCTCATCCACTGGCGACGAGATCTTGCCGCGAAAATCAGCTCAAAGATCATATTCCCGGCAGCCTCAGCAGGATCAACTCGGGGCGTTGCCTGCAAATCCGCGCAGAGTTGCACGCAACGTAGTCTAGTCTGCAACGCCCTTTGATCCCGCCTGGATCCCAGGGCTGTCTGTGCCACCGATACGGCAGTTTGCAAAACAGTAAAGGCTGTGCGTCTTTGTCTGCAGCGGGCCCTTTCTAGGCCGGCTTGACAGGGGTGGGGGGGCGCCCACGCAACCAGCCCACCCCTGCGGCATCGATGACCCGCCTCTGCTATCTCAACCAGCCGCAAGCGGCGCTGCAGCATCGACCTCGCGCAGCAGCCGGACTGCAGGCACCGCTGCCGGGGCCTGGATCGCGGCGGCTGGCCAGCATGTCGGCTCTAGGAGACCCGAAGAACCTGCTGCTGCAGCGCGGCACCCGGGTGCAGCCCACGTCGCCAACCAGGCATGTTGCCCCATCTGCCGATCCTGCAGCGTTGGGATTGCCAACATGTCGAGGAATGAATCACGATGCCTGATTCAGTGGAGTGCCAGAAACCTACCAGCAACATTGAAAGCGTCGGCATGCATCTCATATAGTAGCGCGCGTACCGGTGCAGCCGTTGGCGGCTTGCGGCGGCTGGCCATTTCGCAGCGCCGCCATATCACAGCTTCCATTTGATATTGGTGGACTTTCGGTCCTGGCCTCTTGACGTGTGACTCGTTCAGTATCCTCAGCTCACTGCTGCCCTCCGAGCCGGTATTCCGGCATATGGGGCTCTGCGGCCACCAGCTGGGCGGGTGCTCCGCTGCACAAATTCCGCAAGCAGCACTTCCCCTGCCTACGTGCCACATGCGACGTGCAGATCGGCGATGCGCGCAAGCTCTGCCTCCGGTGGCCGGCAGCTGGCCGCGCGCGCCGGCGCGGCGGCGCCGATTGAGGTCAATGTGGACCCCGCGAACATGGCGGCAGGCGATGGCTTCCCGCGCGGCTCGCACTGGCAGGTGTGCAGACCCGCCCTGGGACAGCGCATCGTGCCTGTGACGATCCTGAGTCAGCTTCGCCTGAGTGCGCATGGTTGGCCGCTCGACTCAGAGGCCTTCCGCGATGCGATGCGGTGCCTCGTCCCCTGAACCCTTTTAACCTGTTTTGTAACACTTGCCACGCAGGTGCACAAATTTGGCGGTACCTGCGTGTCGGCGGCGGAGCGCATCGCCTCGGCGGCGCAGCTGGTGCTGAAGGGCGCGGAGGCCGGCAAGCAGCAGGTTTCACTTCGTTCCAGCTTTCTGCAACCGCAGAAGTAGCATCCCACGGCTCGCCTGTCCTCCACTCGTGTCAGTCTCATTCATCAGGGCAGGACATTGCCCGCTGCCGTGCCCCCTCGAGCGCTGTGTGTGCCGAGCAGGGTGTCGCCACCAGCGGCTTGATGCCATTGCTTCTCTCACATAACACGCGCAGAAAACTGCAGAATGAAATTGCCATGGTGTAGGTGGTGGCGGTAAGCGCCATGGGGTCGCACCCTGCCTCGCCCATAAAGGTCACGGACCTGCTGCTTACAACGAATAACATCATAAACAGCCATGCCATAGATCTTGTTCATCTGGCGCGTAGGTTGTGGTGGTGAGCGCAATGGGGTCGCACCCCTCCTCGCCCACGGACCTGCTGCTTACAACGAATAACATCATAAACAGCCATGCCATAGATCTTGTTCATCTGGCGCGCAGGTGGTGGTGGTGAGCGCCATGGGGTCGCACCCCTCCTCGCCCATCAAGGTCACGGACCTGCTGCTTACAACGAATAACATCATAAACAGCCATGCCATAAACCTTGTTCATCTGGCGCGTAGGTGGTGGTGGTGAGCGCCATGGGGTCGCACCCCTCCTCGCCCATCAAGGTCACGGACCTGCTGCTCAACATGGTAGCCAAGGCGCAGCGCCAGGACGAGGCTTTTCTCCTGGACCTGGCCGCGCTGCAGGTGTGGGAATTTTTTCCATTCACCTTCTGTGTGTTTGCACACGGCAAAGGCAAAGGCCAAAGCGCAGCGCCAGGACGAGGGTTTCTGTCCTGGACCTGGCCGCTCTGCAGGTGCAGTGATATTCACAACAGTTTGCAGCTCGGCTCTTTTCATTTTCGCAACGGAGCGCAGCGCCAGGCCAAGGCGATTCTCCTGGACCTGGCCGCGCTGCAGGTGCAAAGACCCTAGTCTTTACTTTATTGCCTGTGCCACCCGCGGCAAGCATGCACAGATTTCGTGGGGTTCTCTGCCTCGCCGTTGCGGCGACTTGGTGCAGTGCCACACGCCATGCACAGTGTGTGTGGCATCAGAGTGGCCCCGCTCAACCCTGCCTTTTTCCACTGCGCTGCCTTTCCGTTCCTCGCAGGAGAAGCACGTGGAGATCGCGAAGCAGGTGCTGGGCAATGGGCGCTTGCTGAACGAATTCGTGAGCCGGCTGCTGGATGACATCGCCAACCTCAAAGCCATGCTGCGGGCCATATCCATTGGTGAGCCAACACTAGCTACTCAACCAGATGATTATCACCACCCCACGGACATGCACAATTCAGATTCGAGTTGCCCAAACATCTTGAGCCGGCTGCTGGACACATCGCCGACCTGAGAGCCACGCTGTGCGCTTTCTGCTCTGTGGTCAGCAGCGGCAATTACAAGTAGGCAGGGTCAGCGGTTCTAGCTCTACCTGCGCGCCAGGCATGCCACGCAGCACCGCTGCCATCGTGCACACTGAGGATCTCTCAGAAGCGCCCTGCTGCCGCCTGCCTGCTGTGCCGCAAACGAGGGCAGTCCCGAGTCAGGGCCCGGCGCTGTGAGCAGTCGGGCCCCACACTGATGGTGGGACCCGCCTCAGTGCAGCGGGCATGGCGACGGAGGCGTTCTCGGACTTCGTGGTGGGTCACGGCGAGCTGTGGTGCGCACTGCTGTTCACGGCGGCGTGTCGCGTTCAAGGCGGCGACGCCGCGTTCATGGACACCCGCGACGTCTTGGTGGTGAGTGTGCATCGATTGTTTAGGGTTTAGGATTTAGGGTTTAGGGTTTAGGCGTCGGCCAAAGTGGAAGCTGCACTTGCAGCCGATTGCCATCTGCTCGAGGTGGCGACACCGCATTGCAAACACCCGCATCGTGCTCATGGTGGTTGCAAAACCCTGTGTCGGTGCATGCATCGGGCATCGTGTCCCCAAACAATGGCGTGTCAGTCCAGAGGCGAATGCCAACGCCAGTAGCAGCGCCAAGCGGGTGTGGCATGAAGGCAAATGCGTTGATGGGTGGCAGAAGCAAGGCGACGCTTTTGTTGTTAGAAACGGCAAGGCGGTGGATGTGGAGCATGCCGCCCCCCAGCAGGTTCCCTGCCATTGTCCTATCTGGGGTCATTTCTACCATTCAAAGGGTGTCCGATATGCAGGTGCGGCCGACGGGGGACGGCAACTCGGTGGATGTGGAGTACGCCGCCTCCAACGAGAAGCTGGACAGGTGGGCGGACGCCCATGGCTCGCCGCCCATCATTGTCGCCACCGGCTTCATTGCCAAGGACCCCAAGGTACTGGCGCTGCTTGGCGGGTTTGTGCTGTGTGTTGCTCGGACAGACATGCCTGTGAGTTGCTGGACAGGCCCCAGCTTGAACGAGCACCCAGCTGGACGGGAATGGTGGCTGACGCTGTCGAGTCGATCCTTGCTGCTGTGCCACCCTGCATTGATTGACGAGGATGCTCAAGCGCAACAGCAACAGCGGCAACGCAACGATCCTGGGCACGCTCCCTAATGGGGGCTGAACCTATAGTTCCTCGGCATTTTTCTGAGCCCCTGTGAATCCTGGCTGTCTGCAGGGGTACGTGACGACGCTCAAACGCAACGGCAGCGACTACAGCGCCACGATCCTAGGCGCGCTCTTCAACGCTGGCCACATCACCATTTGGACCGATGTGGACGGCGTCTTTTCGGCAGACCCGCGCAAGGTGGCTCGTTGTCGACCATTCCTACTCTGTTTTGCTACTTTGAATGTGCTACATGTTGTGTCTCTGTCAGGGTGGAACTCAGAGCTGAGAAGGCAGTCCGTGACACACGTGAAATCGGCAGGCCTGTCAGAGGGGCGGCGGCAGTCATCTGCCGCCCCTTTGGAGGCCTGCAACAGCAGCTCCACTGCAGTTGGACTCGAGTCTGCGGGCGCTTCGGCCGCTGCGCTGCCCCGTGCATCCACTGCATGGCACATCCTTTCCTTCCTCCATCGCTTTCCTGGGGTGCATGGAATGCCGCAGCTAGAGCGACCTCGCATCAGCGGCAATGTGCTGCGGAGCCGTCACGCTGGGAGCTCGCTGTTTGAATAGAATCTTGGCTCAATGTCGCGTTCCATGTTTTAGTATATATTTGGTTGTCCCTTTGAATTGAACACGCGCAGGTGTCGGAGGCGGTGTGTCTTGACACGCTGAGCTGCTACGAGGCGTGGTATCGCAGGGTGAAGGTCATGTGTGGAGCTATTGTTGCAACGCTTTATCATCTCACTGCACACAGGTGTCGGAGGCGGTGTGCCTGGACACGCTGAGCTACCACGAGGCGTGGGAGCTGTCCTACTTTGGTGCGAATGTGCTGCACCCGCGCACCACGCTGCCCGCCATGAAGGCCGGCGTCCCCATCACCATCCGCAACATCTTCAACCAGGCGCGACCGACTACCGTGATATCGTCTTGATCATTGTCCCTGGTCCATTGTAGATCCGGACACACCAGGCTGCCTGCCCTGAGGCTGGCGTCCCATCACCATCCGCAACATCCTCAACCAGGTGCGTCATCTCAAGCCATCACTTCATCAGTTCATCGACTGGTCACGACTATTATTAGGCTTCCCAGCATAAGATCCAGCGTGCAGGCGGCTCCTCAGGCCACCATGATTGGTTCAAGCTTGTGTCACAACATATCATGTGGCCGTTGCTGTGACGCAAGTAAACTTTGGACTGCACAGGCGGCGCCGGGCACCATGATTGGCGACTTCGTGACGGAGGCAGACGCGCCGGCGGGCCAGTTCGTCAAGGGCTTTGCCACCATCGACGATGTGTCCCTCATCAACGTCGAGGTGTGCGCTTGCAAAGAACGGGGTCTGTCCCCCAATTTTCGAGCCGCTCGGCATCACTGAACTCCTGCCACGAAACCGGGCAGGACGTTGCTGCTCTTCGAAACTGCCTCAGCATAGCGGATTGCGCCAACAGCACCAGCCGCACTTGTGTGAACCTGCTCGTCTGAGGCTGGTGACTGATGCAGGGCACCGGCATGGTGGGCGTGCCGGGCACAGCCAGCGACATCTTCGGTGCCGTGCGTGACGCCGGTGTCAACGTCATCATGATCAGCCAGGTGCGCACCGCCAGCAGGGGCATGGAAAGGATGATGCTGTAGCTAGCATGCTTGTCGCAATTGCTCGATTGCTTCGTGTGCGGTTGCTGCTGCTCAGTTGATCTTCGTGACACTGTCTGCGCAGGCGTCGTCGGAGCACAGTGTGTGCTTTGCCGTGAAGTCGCCGGAGGCAGACGCAGCTGTGGACTGCCTTCGCTCGAAGTGCGCTCCCTGACAGTCTTGTTGGCCTCCTGTTAACACTTGCAGCCTCGAGCACCAAATGAGTTTGCACGCGATTGCGCCTGCCACGCTGGAACTCGCTGCTGTCAGCGGCGTCACCAGCTTGCCACCCTTGAGTGCTGCAGCTCGTTGCAGGCTGCAGTCCGGAAGCAGCGGCACGACTTGGTGCAGACACTGCTGCCCAGCTGATGCGCTTCGTTGTTGGCATTTCACGTGACTCCGTTTCTGAGCTCGACCTCTTTCTACCTGCGCAAGGTTCTCTGAGGCCATCGGCGCCGGGCGCATCAGCAACATAGAGCAGATCAATGGTTGCTGCATCCTGGCGGCTGTCGGGCAGCAGATGGCCAGCCGCAAGGGCGTTTCGGCTACCATGTTTTCCGCGCTCGCCAAGGCCAACATCAACATCCGGTGCGCTTTGTTACAACCCTACTGCGTTCTGGACCGTCCTGCTCGCCATTGATTGGTCAGCTGCAAGGGTGTGTCGACCACCGTGTTTTCCGCCCTCACCAAGCCGACATTGCCTCTGGTGGGTTGCGACGTCTCCTGCCGCAGTTTGTCAGTCTCGAGGTCGTGTCTGCCGTCGCGTCATGGGAACCTTGCAAATCGCAAGGCCGTATGCAACGAGAGATCAACTGACGCTCCGTCGGAACGTCCCCAGCGGCAGGGCCATTGCGCAGGGCGGCAGCGAGTACAACATCCCCATCCTGGGGCAGAAGAAGGAGAGCATTCGGGAGTACACCTCATATGGGAGATGTCAGCTGACACCCAGCATGCGAACACGCTGCCGCAGGGCCATCGCGCAGGGCAGCAGCGAGTACAACATCACCATCCTGGTGGAGCAGAAGGAGAGCATCCGGGCGCTGCGGGCGGTGCACGCGCGCTTCTACCTCGCCACGCTGCCGCTGGCCATTGGGCTGGTTGGCCCGGGCCTCATCGGCGCGACGCTGCTGGCGCAGATCCAGCAGCAGCTGACGGTGCGCCCCTGGCTGCTGGCATCAGTCCACTGGAGGCGCGGCGGCTGCGGGGCCTGGCAGGCTTTCAGCTGGCATTCGAGTGTTGTGTGTGCCACGCTGGCGCCAGCTGCGGGACGCGCCTCCTCTTGGGTGCATGAGTTCGGCATTCCCAATCGCGGCACGTGGAGCTGTGTCGGGGCCCC
>JAABUL010004272.1_pt1 | contig 19389 bp, 21 predicted proteins | sample 5559151 | NCBI WGS metagenome assembly JAABUL01 (sample SAMN10711876, study PRJNA513368) | rock metagenome | isolation source: Antarctica rocks | place: Antarctica: Victoria Land, Pudding Butte sud | reverse complement strand
GCCCTGGTCCGCTCAGCGATACCCCCGCTCATGCCCGATACCTAGTCAGGCGCTCCCACCCTTGGTGGTGATCACCTGTCCGAGTCGAACCACATGGCGCGGCTCCAGCCGCTGCCGTCCTTGAACGCTGCGCTCGGTCGAGTCCTCAAACCGGAAGCTTCCCTCCTGCAGTTCCATGACTGTGATGTCGGCGCCCGCTCCCACTCCGATCGTACCGACGGACGGGTACCTCCCGATCGCTGCCGCCGCCCGCGACGTCGCCCGGGCTAGGACCTCGTCCAGCTCCATACCCAGGTACATCATCTTCGACAAAGTGGTGACGAGATCAAGCACAGGGCCGTTGACGTTGTACCTGTGCAGGTCGCTCGAGATGGTATCCGGGATGAGTCCGTTGTCCAACGCTCGGCGGGCAACCGCGAAGGCGAAACTTCCCGCGCCGTGGCCGACGTCGAATAGAACCCCTCGCTCCGCCGCTTCCCGTACGCCGGAGACGAGTCTACCGTTCGCGTCGAGGATCCCGTTCCAACCGCCATGGAAGCAGTGCGTGACGACATCGCCACGGGATAGCAATTGCAGGATCGCCGGCAGCGGGTCATTGACCCCGAGAATGTGCACCATCATGGGCAATCCTAATTGGTCGGCTACCGCGCGTCCGATGGTCAGTGCTGGCAACGCAGACTCCCCCACGACCTTCCCATCGACGCGCACTTTGAGGCCGACGATCACATCCGAGTGCTTAGTCGCCGCCCTGATCGCGGCATCCGGATCGGCGTATCGCAGGTCTTCGAGTTCTCCGACGAGTGGCGTGATCATGCCGAGCACCGACAAGTTGAGAAAGGCCAAGACGTTGGTGTCGACTCTTTCGATCACGTACCTGCGGAATCCCGCTACGGTTTGCGCTCCGGATGATCCCGCATCGACCGCCGTTGTGACGCCACGAGCAAGGCACGCTTCGTCGGCTTCGATACCGTAATGCGAGACGCCAGCGTACAAGTGCGTGTGGATATCGACCAACCCCGGAGTTACCAACAGGCCGGTCGCATCGATATATCGGCTGGCCTCACGCCCAGATAAGTCAGGACTGATTTCGGCGATCAGTCCGCCCTTGACTCCAATGTCCAATCGATCATGGATGTTGTTGCCTGGATCAAGGATAGTGCCGCCGGTAATGACCAGATCGAGCGTGTCTTTTCCCGCAAACGTGTCGCTTCCGTCCGTTCCGCCGCCGTTCACCGGCGAGTCGCCTGCGACACGGTTTGGTCAACGAGGTGGCGCCCTGCTGGGGCGTCAGCCACCACTTCGCCGTCCTGCATCATCAGATCACCACGCAAGAAGGTCATCACCGCCACTCCCTGGGCCTCGCGCCCCTCCCAGATCGAGTAGTCAGTGTGCCCGCGATAACGGTCAGCACCCAGGGAGACTGACCGATCCGGGTCGAAGACCACCAGGTCCGCGTCCGCACCTGCAATAATCGCCCCCTTTGCCGGGTACAGGCCGTAGAGTCGAGCGGCGTTCTCTGAAAGTACCTTGGCCAGCGTCACAAGGTTTATTTGACGCTTACGAACGCCCTCGTCGTACATCAGTGACAACGTGTCGGCGGCCTGGAGATGAAGACCAACCCGGCAATCCCAAAAGTCCGGACCGTTGCGATCCTTCGAGGTGTAAGTCAGGCTGTCCGTGCCAACGATGGAAATAGTCCCGTCACGAACCCCCTGCCAGAGTGCGTCGCGATCCCGGTCGAACCGAATCGGCGGCTGGATTTTGGCCTTCTCGCCCATGCCCGCAGCATCCATCTCCTGCGCCGTCGTGAGCAGGAAGGCGACGACTGTCTCCCCGATGATGTTCATTCCACCGGCTTTGAGCCGCCGTATCGTATCGACGGTGTGCGCGGAGCTAACGTGGACCGGATATAGTGGAACGCTGAGTGAGTCCGCGATCAACCCGTAGGTATAAACCTGCAAGCTTTCAGACCACTCGGGGCTCGATTCAGCCCACGCGACGAGTTTGTCCCCACGGCCCAGGGATCTTAGTCGATCGACTAAGATGCCACGCACGTACGGATCTTCGGCGTGAATCTTCGCGAAAGCCGGCGCTCCGCTGCGAGATATTTTCTCGCATGCGAGGAAGAACAAGTCGAGTGAGATCCCCGCCGGGTTGTATCCCATATCCGCAGCCTGCTCACCGGCGAAGCCAGTAAAGAACTTGAAGTCGACGCCGCCACGCATAGTGATAGCGCCAATCTCGTCTACATGGTTGTTGAAGCTGGGAATACTGGTGAACTTATAGTCGCACCAGGACTTCCCCTCCGCGCAATACACCGCGCGGTCAAAGGTATTCTCGATTGAGTCCCTCCCTCTGGGTATTGTTGTGGAAGCCAGGGTCGTCACACCGCCGACTAGGAAGTCTTTCGTATTGTGGCGAAAGTCCTCGACCATAGTGTCGTCACCGATGATTCCGCCCATTCCTAGATGCACATGCGGATCGAAAAGCCCGGGTAGCAGAATCTTGCCCGCTAGGTTAATAGTGCGCGCCGCTGAGCCGAGCGCAGCATCCGGTCCCACGCGGACGATTTGCCCCTTGTCTATCGAGACGCCTCCCCGAATGACTGTCTCTGGGGTAACTACCAGACCGTTCCGCAAGATTAAGTCGAACATGAGTCGAACCATTCCTTTCATGCGCCCGAAGCGTGGCGCAAGGCGCGCCATGTGGTTGGCTGATCAGCGGCATCCGAGCCGCTGCGAGAGTTCACGCGCAGTCGCAATCAGTGGCTCTTTGAGCTCCTGAAGGATGGCCGCGACGGTGAAGTCAGTGGCCTTCACCGCGATGTTGACACTTGCGATGGCCTTGTTCTGACCGTTGTGGACAGGAGCAGCGATCGAACGCAGCCCGTGTGCTACCTCCTGATCCTGTATGGCGAAGCCTTGCCTGCGCACCTTCGTCAGCTGCAGGGCGAGCGCTTGGATCGATGGCACAGCATTCGGGCCGCCGTGTTGCGGTAAGCCCGTAACACCAATGCGGCGTTCAACCTCGTCCGAGTCCAGCTCGGCGAGTAGCACCTTGCCGAGTGAACTGTACGCGGCAGGCAACGTCGAACCGACGTGAATATTTGCCGTAACCAAGTCAGACTTTCGAAGCCGCACGAGATACAGAATCTGGTTGTCCACCAAAACGGCAAGATTGACCGTCTGGCTAGTGAGATCGGCCAGTGCCCGCAGGGAGGCTTCGGAAAGCTGGACCAGGTCTGAGCCCTGGAGCGACGCGTGCCCCAGGGTCAGCACCCGTAGCCCTGGTCGGTAACCCCCGCTCGGGAGTCGCTCGAGGTAACCAGTCTCTTCGAGCGTCGCTGCCATCCGAAACGCTGTAGGCATGGGCAGTCCCGTCATATCGGCGAGCTCGCTCAAAGTCAGCGTGGAGTGCGCCTCGGAGAAGGCTGTCAGGATCCGCAGTCCCTTTGCGAGCGCTTCCACTCGGTACGACGATGCAGGTCTGCTGCGGGTACTCGGCAACTTCTGCATCCACTACCTCCTCCAGAATTTGCCCCTAGACGTGAGCCGTCTCACACGATACTGTCATATGAAACCAACTTTCGTCAAGTGAAAGTGAAGGTCATGAAGATGGACGACTGGCTTGGTCTCTCAGGGGCGCGAGTGATTGTCGCGGGCGCAGGAGGGCTTGGATCAGCCTGCGCGGCGGACTTCGCCAAGGCAGGCGCTCAAGTCGCGCTGATCGACCGAGATGACAACAGGCTCAAGGAGCTCGAAGGTGAGATCGGCCTGGCGCAGCAGGGCGGTATCACCATCTGCGCCGACCTGAACAAAGCCGACGCTGCGACGACCGTTGTCGACCGCGTCGCGGAATTGTTCGGAGGGTTAGACATTCTCGTCCACTCGCTGGGAATCAACGATCGCCGGCCCATTCTGGAGATCGGCGATAAAGACTGGATGCAGCTGCTGGAAACCAATCTAACGAGCGGCTTCCGGTTGGGGCGTGCCGCCGGAAAAACAATGTGCCACCAAAAGTCCGGGCGGATCGTCTTCATCTCCTCGGTGTCTGGCCTTTTGGCTCACAAGAACCACGGACCATATGCGGCCTCCAAGGGAGGCCTTAATCAACTGATGCGGGTGATGGCAGCAGAATGGGCGTCGACGGGCGTGACGGTCAATGCCGTTGCACCTGGATATATCGACACCCCGCTGACGGCTGATCACATCGAGCAACCTGGGGTTCGTGAAGACCTGGTTCGGCTTGTTCCAGCGGGACGTCTGGGTTTACCCGAGGAGGTGGCGGGCCCGGTGCTGTTTTTGGCGTCACGTCAGGCTACCTTCGTGACCGGGCACGTGTTATACGTAGACGGTGGACGCACGCTGGTCTGAGCGATGGCGATATGAAAACGAGAACCAAGGAGAAACGGTTGCCCGACAAGTGGAGTTTGGCTGTCGTCCAGATGGGCGCCACCCAGGAAGTCCGACACAATTTAGGTGCCATACTGGCCATGCTTGCCGAAGCGGCACGGCAGAATGTCCAACTCGCGGTGCTGCCCGAGTGCGTGCTATCGGGATACATGTACAACAGCGGACAAGAAGCGCTGTCTCGTGCGGTGTACGCAGATGGTTCGGAAATTACGGAGATCGCGGATGCCTGTGTGAGGCATAATCTCTTTGCCGTTGTAGGCTACCTTGAACGGGATGCGGCGGGCAGCTTGTATAACTCGGCTGTTTTAGTTGCTAACGATGGTCAACGTCTCGCCAATTATCGAAAGACTCATCTGCCGTATCTAGGAGTCGACCGTTTCGTAGATCCAGGTCAACTGCCACCGCCCGTTATCGCTACCAAACTCGGATTGATCGGGCTTGCGATCTGCTATGACCTGCGCTTCCCCGAAAGCGCGCGCATTTTGGCTCTCCGAGGCGCCGACGTCATTGCACAACCCTCCACCTGGCCGGCTGCGGCAAGCATGTTGGCCGACCACTTCCAGCTGGTACGGGCCTGTGAGAACCACGTATATATCGCTGTGGCAAACCGTCCGGATCAGGAGGCAGGGGCCAGTTTCATCGGTCGTAGTCAAATTGTCGACCCAACCGGACAGCGTATCGCCGAGGCTGACCGGGACACCGAAGGACTATCCATCGCATCCGTGGACATCGCTCACGCCCGAGAAAAGCGGATAGTCACCGTGCCAGGGGACTATGAAGTGTCCCTCTTCGCCGACCGTCGGCCAGGGCTATACGGAGAACTCGTCGCTCAACACCCAACAGACCGCTGAGGAGCGAATCATGTGCGGACCGTCAATAGTCACCGACACAGACAAGAAACGGATCGCCGCCTATAGCGCGGCTTACCGTCAAGTTTCCAAAAGCCCCTTCGGTGAGGACGATCAGATCGGCATGCTTAATCTGCTGTCACCAGACGCAATGCGTGACGTTATACACCAAGCCGACGGCGGCAAGGTTTTCGACTTGGGTGTCGACTACTTCATGGGGATGCCGTCCTGGACTGCCGCTGGTGATCCGCCGTATCAGATCTGGATGTCGCACACGCCTCGCGGGACCGTGGCCGACGACCCATTGCATCTCGGCCATGAACACAACGAGCTCGTCAGCTACTCCGGTGACTGCGTCCAGATGTACACGCATTGCGGGACGCACTTCGACACGCTGAACCACTTTGGGTACCACGGCAAGATCTGGAACGGCTTCAATGCCGAAGAACATCTCGGTAGTCGACACTGGATGGTATCCGGAGCAGACAAGCAACCACCCATCATCGCCCGCGCTGTGCTGTTCGATGTCGCGGGATTGCATGGCGTCGACTTGTTGCCTGATAGTTACGGTATTGGCGAACAAGACCTCCGTGGCTGCCTGAAGCACCAAGGCGTGGAGTTCCGAGCCGGGGATGTCGCAATGATCCGTACCGGCCGTATGTCGGTCTGGCCAGAGTCCGACCGATACATGCTCAACGAGCCTGGTCTCAATCGTGAAGGAGCGGTCTTTCTCGCGCGGTCAGGCGCAATCTTAATCGGGAGTGACAACTTGGCGCTCGAACAGTTACCTACGGTCGAAGAGGACAACTGGCAAGTGGTGCACACGTATTTGCTCGCCGAGGCCGGCGTCCCGATCATGGAGGTCGTCGATCTAGAGGCCCTCGCTGGCGAAAGAATCTCCGAATTTGCCTTTATCGGGGCCTGCCTCCGGTTCCGTGGCGCTACTGCTGCGCCAATTCGTCCCCTGGCCATGCCATTGATTTGTTAGTTGTAGTGAGGTAGGAATTCTCTTGAGGGTCGAGCCGCCGTGTTGCAAGTCGACACCATTGAGACGATAGGCGCCTAGATCGGATCAGTCCGTACACGTTCGATATTACGCATCCAAGCCACTCAACGCATCGCGTTGAACGGTACCGTCGCTGTTATCTTGTAGGGAGTAATCGATGTCTATCTGTCGCACCGTGGCACGGAGGAGAATGCTGCGAGGTAAACCGACTTTCATTGCCGGTGTGGTGGCATTATGCCTTTTATCGGCGTCCTGCTCAAGCGCCAATACCAGTCGTTCCGGCGCTTCGACACCAACTAAGGACAGTTCGACCCCAGCATCTATGGCCAAGGCGCAGGCCAACGTTGATGCGCTATCGAAGGCACCCACCTATCGGGGCCCGACCGAACCTGTCGATCTTTCGAAGGTTCGCGGCAAGACAATCTACTTCGTAGCCTTTGATCTTAGCAATGCGTTTAACAAATCGATTCTCGACAACTTCACCGAAGCTGCCGCGGTGATGGGCGTGAAGGTCGTGGCGCTGAACGGTCAGGTGAATTCGGCGCTCGAGAGTACTTATGTCGATCAAGCGGTTAAGGCAAACGCAGCGGCAATCATGCTGTTGTCGGTGGGCGCCGAACAGGTGCCTGCGTCCCTACAGAACGCTGCCGCCGCTCATATCCCGGTAATTACGATGGCGCAACGCACCGCCGGAGGGGACCCCGGCAAGAACATCACCAATCAGGCTACTGTCAACACGACCGATGTCGGCAAGGCGCAGGTAGATCTGGCATATGTTATGTCTAAGGGCAACATTAATGCCGTGGGATACGGGGGCAACTCGCTACCCCAGGACGTCAGCCAGTGGGACGGACAAGCGGCTCGGATCAAAGAACTGTGCCCCGATACTTGTAAATACGACAATAAAAACATTAACTTGACGAGCTTCCAAACTCAGCTCCCGACTATCGCGCGGGCAGCAATTACCGCTGATAAGAACCTGAACTGGTTTCTTCCGACGTGGGATATCCTTGCTGGCTACGTCGCTCCTGGTATCAAGCAGGCCGGGGCGGACGGACGTGTTCAGTACAGCAGCTGGAACGGTATCCCCGCTGCCGTGCAATCGGTCAGCGATGGCACAGAGGCGGCAACCATCGGTGTTCCGCTGCGCTGGTGGGGCTGGGCTGCAGCCGACATGGCGGCTCGCTACATCGCTGGTCAGACGGTAGCTCCCGATGCGGAGAATCTGCCCGTCCGGCTGTTCACCAAGGCCACCATCGAGCAGGCGGGCAGTACCTCCGACGAAACGAAACTGTACGGGGACAGCGCCGTTTTTGATACGTACAAGAAGCTTTGGGGCGTCTCGTAGCCTCCCTCAGCCAAACAGGTTCAACTCCGTGAACGATCGAGGAGGCCACACGTGACGTCCACCACACCCACCCAAGAGCACGAGGAGAGGTCGGACTCAGCGCCCGTGCGCTTCACTGGTAAGAGCGCGGCCCGTCGACTCATGCCATACACGTTGCTCGCGGTACTAATCGTCGAGTACCTGATATTCGTTAGTATCAAGCCGGAAACATTTCTTACCACCGATGCACTATTGACTGTTCTCTCCAGCCAGGCGCCGTTATTGATCGCTACACTTGGCCTGACACTGGTTCTTATCGTGAAAGAGTTCGACCTGACAGTTGGCTCAAACCTAGTGTTTGTCGATGTCATGGTCGCCTCGCTTACAGTCAATAGAGGCATGTCGTTGCTGCCCGCCGTCATAATCGCCGTGGCCCTCGGAACTTTGGTCGGCGTTATCAACGCTGTCCTCGTGGTTGGCGTAGGCATCGACTCATTCATTACCACACTCGGTATGAGCACACTGCTCACAGGAGTGAGCCTCTGGGCAGCGGGTTCGACGATCATCTCCAACGTTCCGGGCGCCTTGGTCACCGTTGCTGGTACCCAGCTTCTCGGCATCCCGCTCGTCGTCTTTTATGCCTTCGGTGTAGCGATATTGCTCTGGTACGTCCTCACCAACCTCCCCGTCGGTCGCTATCTATATTTTGTCGGGGCTAATCAGGAAGTCGCCCGCCTGGCCGGCGTAAGATCTCCACGGATTAAATTCGGCGCCTTTGTCTTCTCCGCCTTCATCGTTTCACTCGCCGGCATCATGCAGGCTGGCACCGTCGGCTCGGCCGATCCGACGGCAGGTCCGTCCTTTCTACTCCCCGCTTTCGCCGCAGCCTTTCTGGGGGCGACAGCGGTACGTATCGGTAAGTTCAATATCTGGGGCACGATGATCGCCTCGTACATGCTTTTCACCGGTATCACAGGACTGGCTCTGCTCGGTGAAACCGGCTGGGTGCAGGATGTTTTCAACGGCTTGGCTCTACTCCTGGCGGTCGTTGCGGCTCGATTCGCGAGACGCTGATGAAGGAGCTCCTGCGATTTGAGGGCGTTTCGAAGACTTTCGGCGCTGTCACGGTCCTATCAGAAGTGGGTTTCACGGTCAGAGAGGGCGAGATTCACGCGCTGCTCGGCCAGAACGGGTCTGGTAAGTCCACTCTCATCAAGGTGATGTCCGGCTACCACGCTCCGAATGGTGGGGCTCACCTGTGGGTTGGAGACAAAGAAGTCTCGTTACCGCTCGATCCTAGCGATCCGCCAAGGCTCGGCATCGCCTTTGTGCACCAGAACCTCGGCTTGGCTGAGGAGCTGAGCCTGGTGGACAACCTGTCGGTTGGTGAATATCGCCGGCACCATGGCGGGGGTATCAATTGGCGAGCACAGGAGCAAGCTGTCGCGGAGAGTCTCCGCGAGTTCGGACTCGATGAGGATGTCCGAGCTGACGTGTCGAGCCTGTCTTCACCAGCGAAGCGCGCTCTCGTGGCCATCGCTCGCGCAGTTACGAAGATCCGCCGCCAGGACGGCGGCGGCGTGCTCGTCCTGGACGAGCCGACCGTATATCTCCCCAGGGACGACGTCGAGCACCTGCAGCAGACGGTCCGCCGGCTGGCGGCCAGTGGTGTAGGAATTCTCTACGTGACGCATAGACTCGACGAGTTGGAAAACTTTGCTGACCGCGCCAGTGTTCTCCGAGACGGAAAGCTCGTGGGCGAAGTGGACATCCACAACGAGGGCATTAAAGGCCTTGTCGAGCTCATCACTGGTTCGGCAGTGGACTTCGGCGAGACACGAGATGCAGACATTAACACCGTCCAACCCCCAGTACTGCAAGTAAGCGGCCTGACGGGTGGCCGCGTTCGTGACATCTCCTTCGATCTGCGGCCTGGTGAGATTATCGGGCTGGCTGGTCTTGTCGGCATGGGCCAGGATGATGTACTTGGTTTGATCTTCGGTGTGACGAAACGCACGGCAGGTCGGGTTGAATTCGCATCGAAGCCATTGCCGGCTAATCCGCGCGCCGCGATCGATCGGGGAGTGGCATTCCTGCCCACTGATCGTCCGCGGCTATCTGCTGCGCTAACGGAGTCGGTCGTGGACAACTTGACCTTACCTGTTCTGGCGAAGTGGTTTTTCAGTCGCGGAAGACTACAGTCACGTGCGGAGTATACCCAGGTACTCGAATTGATGAATCAATTCGATGTCCGACCCCCTAATCCGCTTGCCGAAATGGGTCGCCTCAGCGGCGGCAATCAACAAAAAGCGCTGCTAGCCAAATGGTTGCAAACGCAACCGCGGGTGCTGCTTCTTGATGAGCCGGTGCAAGGCGTCGATGTGGGAGCTAAGGCCCAAATCTTTGAGCGGCTCCGTGAGACCGCAGATGGCGGTTGCGGCCTGGTCATTGCGAGCAGCGAGTACGAGGATTTAGCGCTGCTGTGCGACCGCGTTCTGATCGTTGTCGATGGACGTGTCGATCGGGTGCTATCCGGAACGCAAGTGACGAAACACCAAATCGCGGCGGCCTGTTATGGCTCGGTAAAGAATCGAGGCGCCTAATGGAAGTTGTACTGATTGGCCTGGGCCACATGGGCCTCGCCTATGCCGAGCGTCTCACCGATATGGGCCACCGCGTCATAGGCTACGACATCTCGCCGGAAGCGATGGCTGGTCTAGTCGCGCTTCATGCTGTTCCCGTAAGCTCTTTCGACGAGGTTGCCGACCATGCGGCGCCGGTGTTGCTCAGTCTCCCCGACGCGGGGACCGTCGAAAAGGTAGGCGAGGACTTGATTGCCGTCCTAGGCGGGAAGACCATTCCAGGTGTCATCGACTTGTCGACGACAGGGCCGTTGGGCGCGAAGCGCCTTGCACACGTTCTTGAATCACGTGGTATTGCTTACGCTGAGGCGCCGGTAACAGGCGGAGTATCGGGTGCTCGCCAGGGCACTCTCACTTTGATGGCGTCAGGGTCGTCTGTGCTCCTTGAGACCGCTGCACCGGTTATGCGCCATCTCGGCACCGTGGTCCGGTTGGGAGATTCTCCCGGTCTGGGACAGACCATGAAGGTACTCAACAACCTCCTGTCCGCAACGAACCTAGCAATCACGTCGGAAGCAATAGCGGCTGGTGCCGCCTCTGGCCTGGATCCAGCTCAGATGCTCGACGTTTTCAATTCGGGTAGCGGCAAGAACTCCGCGACGATGGACAAATTCGGCAAGTATGTGCTGTCAGGGAGGTTCGATCAAGGATTCGTTGTATCGCTCATGGCCAAAGACGTCAGCTTGGCGCAGGAGTTTCTCCATGCTGTCGGGTTGCCGGCGTGGGTGTCAGCGGCCGTAATGGAAACCTGGCTCGCAGCGTCACGGTTACTTCCGGCCAGCGCGGACTTCACCGAGGTAGCGCGCGTACATGCGTCCTACCTGTTTGACGGCGCGCGCACTTCCAGGTATATCTACGAGGAGTGAGAATGGGCAAAAGAATCATGTGCGGCTTCGAGGTGGCTTTTGATGCTGTGGCTGGGTGGTTAAGCTCATACGGTGGACAAGACTCACCGGCAGATATTCAACGCGGCGTCTTCGCCGGAGAGGTGGGTGTTCCGCGCCTATTGCACTTGTTTGCCAAAAGAATAGCCGCTCGAGTTGGTTCGTTCCCGGCCATTCTATCGAAACCTTTCCCCGGCAGGTTGCGATGATAGTCGATGCCGGGCACGAGATTGCTGCACACGGCTATAGTCATGAGAATCCCATAGCAATGACTGCGTCGCAGGAGCGTGCAGTGTTGGACAAAAGCGTCTCGCTCATCGAGAAGGCATCCGGGTTACGTCCACGCGGTTACCTGGCGCCTTGGTGGGAAATGTCGGAGTCAACGATCGACCTCCTGCTCGAGTACGGCTTCACCTACGATAAGAGCCAGGGTTACCACGACTTCCTACCGTTCTATTCACGCCGGGGAGATTCGTGGACGCCGGTAAACTACAGCGAGCCAGCCGGGCAATGGATGGTTCCGATGCGGCACGGAACGTTGGTCGATCTCGTCAATTTCGGCGCGAACTGGTATACCGACGACCTACCGCCACTGATGTTCATCAAGCAATCTCCGAACAGTCACGGTTGGGTCAGCCCGCGTGACGTTGAGCAGAACTGGATGGATCAGTTCAATTGGGTTTATCAAGAGATGGACCACGCATCGTTCACTTTCACGATACACCCAGATGTGAGCGGACGCCCGCAGGTTCTGCTGATGCTGGAGCGGGTGATCGACTACATCAGCGGCCATGAGGGCGTCGAATGGATGTATCTGGAGAACATGGCTACCGATTTCCGCTCGCGCTTCGCGTTCCCAGGCTCCGCCTCGGAGCCGGTCAAGTGACTGCCTGCGAGGTACTCGTTCTCACGACCGGCGGCACGATTGGCTCAGTTGAGTCGTTAGACGGCCTCGCACCCCTCGAAGGCGCCGGTCGCTCGTTGGTTCGGGGCCTAGGCACCGATGGTGGAATCGTCGTGGAAGAGCTGTATGCGAGGACCTCCGGGTCAATTGGTCTGAGCGAGATGGCGTCCATACATCAACGCATAGTCGAAGCCTCGGGTGAAGGCTTCGCGGGAGTCGTTGTCACTCACGGCACGGACACGCTCGTCGAGACTGCCTTCGTGGTCAGATTGCTGCAGGGCAACTCGTCCTTTCCGGTTGTCTTCACCGGGGCGATGCGGGCGCCCGGAAGACCCGGCTCTGACGCGTTGGCAAATCTCGGTGACGCTGTAGCCGTGGCAAAGTCGGTTCAGAACGTTGGAACGGGTGTCGTCATAGTCTTTGACGGGGGGGTGCACTCGAGTTTACGTACGGATAAGGTCTCGAGTACATCAATGGCTGCTTTCGCGCAATCGGGCGGTGGACCTCTAGGTTGCGTCATCGAGGGCCGTGTCGGTGTCTGGGCTATAGAGCGCTTCACCGGATTGGCTATGGGGGTTGATGGTCGTGTTTCCAGCTCTGTCGCACTCATCGGAGCCCTGCCCGGAGATGATGGATCGGCACTACTCGCCTGTGCCGAGCAATGCGCGGGCGTCGTTGTTGCTGGCCTCGGGGGTGGCCACGTGCCCCGCCAGATCATGGATGCGGTAGCGCAGGTCGCGGCGCGGAAGCCGTTAATGTTTACGACCGGAACCACGTCGGGCGGTTCACTCAGGAATACCTATGCAGGTCCAGGTAGCGAGCAGTCACTGGCGGCGGTGGGCGTCATTCCCGGTTGGTCGCTAGGGCCGCGCAAGGCGGCACTCGCCCTCTCATTGTGCCTCGGTCAGACGACCGATCTGGGGCGAATCAAGGAATGTTTGACTAACGACATGGAAGGCTTATCTGAATGAATAATGACGATCGCCAGGCGTACATCGATGATATGGTGATGAAGCGGGGTTATGTTCTCGACTACCACAAGGTCATGGCTAAGCAGGATTGGGACGTCTTGGTTGCCGCCAACGGTCTGGTGCAAGCATGCTATTTGGAGCAGCGCACGCTTGATCGAAAGACCAAAGAGCTGCTGTTCATCCTGAGTCTCGTGGTGATGAGGGGCAGCAAAGGCCATATCCAAAGCCACATAAAGGTGGCGCTCGACTTGGGGGTTAGCTCTCAGGAGATCCTCGAAGCGATCGAGATCGCGCTGCCAGAAGCAGGCGTTGTCGCCTTCCAACACGGTTTCGAGTGCTGGAAGGAAATGGTTAACGCTGATGGTATTGAGCCGACCGTCGAGGCCCTCTCGGCTCCAAACGCCGTCACACCGTAGATGAGGGTGGTGGGGCGACGTGGCATGACCAGTGAAAGGCAACCTGCCGTCAGGATCGGGGTCGGTGCTGGCTTCGCGGGCGATCGGCTGGAACCAGCCGTCCAACTCGCGGAGTCAGGTAAACTCGACGCGCTCGTCTTCGAGTGCCTGGCTGAACGGACGATTGCGCTGGCACATCAGGCTCGCTTGGAAGGACGTACGGCCGGATTCGACCCGCTGCTCATCGAGCGTATGCGAGGGACTCTGCCCGCCGCCCGTAAGCACGGGACGGTGCTTATTACCAACGGCGGCGCCGCCGCGCCACCTGAGGCGGCACAGGCCGTTCGCGAACTCTCCACCAGCTTGGACCAGAATTGTCGCATAGCGGCGGTGACTGGTGACGATGTCTTGCGCTTGTTGGACCTTCGATCCTCACCAGTGCTCGGTGGTGAGGGCACGCTGTGGGATCTACGGGATCGCGTTGTCAGTGCCAACGCATACCTCGGCGTGGAAGGTATCGTGTCTGCCCTCGACGCGGAGCCGGCCGTAATCGTGACCGGGCGAACATCCGACGCCGCTCTTTTCCTAGCGCCAATCGTCCACCGGTTCGGATGGTGTAAGACCCAGCATGACTTGATCGCTGCGGGGACGCTTGTAGGGCATCTGCTGGAGTGCGGTGGACAATTGACCGGTGGTTACTTTGCGGATGGTGATAGAAAGGTTGTCCCCGGGTTGGCGCGTTTGGGCTTTCCGATGGCGGAGGTCTCGGCGGATGGTTCGGCGGTGTTCAGCAAGCTGCCTGGTACCGGTGGCAGACTCGACCGGCTTACGTGCTTGGAACAGCTACTCTATGAAGTTGGCGATCCTCATGCTTACCTGACCCCGGATGTCGTCGCCAACTTCTCACAAGTTTCGATCGAAGAGACCGCTGTTGACCAGGTGCGGGTCGGGGGTGCGACCGGTGTCGCGCCTCCGACTACGCTGAAAGTATCGGTCGGTTTGAATGACGGCTTCGTTGGGCGGGCTGAGATTTCCTATGCAGGTAAAGGCTGCCTTCGCCGAGCGCGGATGGCTCGTGAGATCGTGATGGAGCGTTGGGATGAAGTGCACGGGCTGGGATCAGTCGAGGTGGAGTCGCATTTCATCGGATACAATTCGTGTCGTCCATGGTATGGTCCGGACGGCTTCCACCAGGAACCTCCGGAGGTACGTTTGCGTATGGCGGTTCGTTGCCTGGACCGTAGGCCTACGACCGTATTGGGGCGAGAAGTCGAAGCGCTTTATACAAATGGTCCCGCCGGCGGGGGTGGAGTTACGTTCAAGGTGCAGAGCAGCATAGGGATCGTGGCGACAACAATCAATCGTAATGAGGTCAGTCATGAGGTGGTGATTTACTCATGATCCTGGGGATCCCGCTGTATGACGTAGCACATTGCCGTGCTGGAGACAAAGGAGACGACTCCATCCTTGCGTTGGTGCCGTATCGGCCGACGGACTTTGCGACGTTACGGACCCTCGTGACAGAAGACGTGATCAGCCGACACTTTTCCGCTTACGAACCCGGTCAGATTTTAATCGTAAACTTGCCTACGCTGTCGGCGATGGTTATCTCCGTTCGCGATAGGTTATCCGGTGGCGTCACGCGTTCAACGGGGTCTGATCCTCATGGAAAGACGCTGTCATCGCACTTGCTGTCACTTCGGCTCAACTGGCCGTATGATCGTCTGAGTCACCTAGCGGTGGGTTGAACACCTCGAGCGCGAGGGCGAGGGCACTGTAGTAACCGACGAGCCAGACCAGTTCCGCCAAGGCCGCTGTGCCGAATACTTCAACGGCGGCGGCATACTCTGCGTCCGACAATTTGCCGTTCACCACGAGCGTTCGACAGGTGGCGACCGTCGCGGCTTCAGCAGCATCCAGCTCGCGTGGGTCCCCACCATCCAGTAGAGCCTGTAACTGTTCCTGCGTTACATCCTCCTCTCGAGCGGCCTCAACGTGGGCAATCCACTCGAACTCGGATCCGATCTGCGCCGCGATAGTAAGGATGCCCAGCTCACGACATCGAGCAGTCATATCGGTGCGAAAACGAAGCGCCGCTCCCACGGCTTGGACCGCGTCTCCTACTTGCGGCGCCAGCAGCATGATGCCGAACGGGCCGAGCAGACGTCCTTGCTTGTCGGTGAGTGGCACACGTCCGCGCTCGGCAGCCCGGAGCCCCCCGGCGATCTTGGTGTGCAATGCCTGCTGGTGTTCGCTGAGGTCCGCCGAGTCCAGCAGGGGCAATCGGCGGGCTTTAGACGCCCGCGGGCAGCCGATCAGCCCATCAGACATTGCAGCTCACCAGTTCAGTCGGCAAGACATGATTAACGAGCGACCATCGCATTCCTCTGACGTCCTTCGTCACTGTTGGTCCGGACTTACCCGAGCGATACGCTGTTTCGGCAACTTTCCGAGTAGCCTTAGTCTAGCCTTCCCCGCGCCTGCACCTGACCCACACTCCGTGTCGCCCCCAAGCGTCCCGGCTCAGATCCGCTAATATCGCGAAAGGTAACTTCGACGATGACCGTCCACGGCCGCCGCGCCGAATTTGATGTATGTTCGCCGCTGGTGGTGAACTGCGTGCCGTTGCAGGAAGCCGGCGAGTTGACCGTTACGTGTTCGACGAGTCGCCGACTGTGTTCATGAACTCACGCAGTCTGCTCAAGTCCGCACCCGGCGACGGTGAGTTGCCAGCCAGAGACGGCACGCCAGTCGGGGGCGCGTTTCTATCGCCGGTCATGGTTGTGAAACAAGCCGCGATCGACCACAACGTCGCAGCGATGGCGCAATTCTGCACTGAAGCCGGAGTACTGCTGGCGCCACACGGCAAGACCACGATGTCTCCGGAACTCATCGGTCGCCAACTTGCCGCAGGCGCCTGGGGACTCAGCGCCGCCACGGTTGCCCAAGTTCGTGCGTTCCGATCCTTCGGTGTCGCAAACGTTCTGCTGGCCAACGAACTCACAGATCCTGCCGGTATTGACTGGATCGTTCGGGACCAACTTTCCCATCCCGGCCAGGGTTTTTTGTGTTACGTCGACTCGCTCGACGGCGTGCGCCTGCTGGAATCCCAGCTGGCGAGTACCGTGACTACGCGCGCCATTGACGTCCTGGTCGAGGTGGCGCCGACCGGTGCCCGGACCGGCTGCCGACCGTCGACGACGCCCGCAGAGTTGCCCAACGAGTCGCCGATTCAGCACATCTGCGCCTCGTTGGCGTCGCCGGTTACGAAGGTGCCCTCGGTGGCAGCCGCTCAGCCGGAACCATTCGAAAAGTCGGCGGGTACTGCCGCTTTCTGGGCGCCGCCGCGACCGCACTCGATTCTGACGGCCTGTTCGGCGGCGACCAGGTGCTTCTGAGCGCCGGCGGCGGGGTTTTCTTCGACATTGTCGTTAGCGAACTCGCCACCTGGCGCCCGTCGTCAGCAGCAGTACAGTTGATAATTCGGCCCGGTAGTTACATTACCCACGATGACGGCCTGTACGCCCAGATGTCAGCATTCGCGCAGCCCGGTGCCCGGTACAGCCTGCGTCCGGCGCTGGAGATCTGGGGACGGGTACTGTCGCGGCCCGAACCGGGCCTGGCTTTTCTCGACTTCGGACGCCGTGACGTCCCGTTCGACCAGGGTTTGCCGATGCCACACACGGTGCGCGCCGTCGACGGCGCCGAACTCCGTCCAGCTACCGGCTTTAGCATCACCGCGCTCAACGACCAGCACGCTTATCTTAGCATCGATCCAAACGATCCGATCCGGCCAGGCCAATGGGTCGGCTGCGGCGTATCCCATCCCTGCACCGCATTCGACAAATGGCGGTACCTCCCGCTGGTAGATGACGAATATCGGTGCGTCGGAAGCGTCACAACCTACTTCTGAGGACTCTAACAATGGGTAAGTCACGTGGTAACTGGTCACGTGGCTGCCCGAAGCCACGTGTCCAGTTACTTCAAACCCAGCTCTGCTGCAGGTAGTCCGCTCGCAGATACTGGTCCGACAGCTGCTCTCGATGCCAAGCGTCCCGGCGTGGCGCTGCTACATCCTTATACGTGCGCCATAAGAGTCCGACGGCGGCAGCCGCATAAAGCTGGTAGTCAAGAATCCGCGTCAACTCAGCCGGCGTGTCAAGCAACAAGTCGGCATCGTCCGTAGTCAACGTGCGCGCTGCGAGCGCAACGAAATCTTCAAAAGCACCCGCTTCTGCCAAAGAAAGTTGCTCCAAATTCGGCGGCCCTCCCGGCCGCTCAAAAACATAGGACGTTAGTTCATCATAAAGCTCCATCCACAACGACCTCTCCGGCTCCTCCAGCCACAGCGCGGCATAAAACAACATCAGAGCGTGGTGGCGTACCATACTATATTCTTTCTCCAACCCTCGCAGTTGGATCTGCAAAACGTCATTGGTCAACGACATCTCGGGTCTACTCATACCATTTAGTAGGTGACTTAGCTCGGGACGGTACTGAAATACCGGCTGGTAGGAAAGACGAAGCAATTGCAGAAAGAACGACGCGTCAGGAAGGTAACGGACCACCCGCGGAGTCTCAGCGCTATCGAGCCAGGCGAGCATGAAGTTGCCGTAGAGGCGATCGTCAGTGGAATCGGCAACCTGCGGAACGACATCGGCTGGGTCAGCGACGCGGCCCGCAAAATTGAGCAAAGGCTCCGCACAGCGGCGGCCTTTCTCGATCCACGCCAACGCCTGGGCATTGGACACGGGGTTTGTGCCCGCCCAGCGTGGTGTCCCCAACCTGCTGTTTGCAACTGCTTCGAACGGATACTCCATGTTCATCCCTTACATCGCAGAGCTATTCGGCTTCGTAGGCGGCGCCTAGAGCATCGGAGTCAGCGGTCACCCAGGTGGGGTGGCGGCGAGCAAGCTGGTCAGCATGACGGTATCGGGGTAGATGGCGGCGGGCAGCGCCGGGGCACTGAATGGGGTCGACCCCCTGTCGGCCTCGCAGAGCTGGCCTGCCCAGGTGACGGTCGCGATGGCGCTTGGCGCTGTCGGCCGAAGTCACGTCGCTCGACCACCGTTCGAGCGATACCTGCACACCGAGCGCTGCTGCGCGGTCGACGACCGTAGAGTGAATCGGTGAACGGACCCAGCTGACCGACGTTGACGGTCCCGGCCCACCGGCCCATCGGGTCGTCGCCGGGGATGACGTGGACCAACGGGCACGACGGATCTGCGGCTAGCTGCGCACACCACCGTCCACTCGACTGCGGCTTCTCGCCGCACACCGCCAGACCCTCGCGGTGTGCGGCGATCGAACAACCGCTCCACTACGGGCAAGTGACCGCCGCGACTACGGGGTGGTGTCCCGCCCGACGTGCGGTGCGGCCCACGGCAGCTGTTCAGCGTTGAGTTTGTCCGTGGCCGTTGACAGTTCGACTTCGTCGTATCCCTCGTCGAGGATTTGTCCTACGGTCTTAAGCACCGGCAGATCGCCCAACACGGAATCTAATGAGATGGGCCGGCGTCCATGGGAGGCTCAGCCGCAGCAGCGGCCGGCGGGTCAGCACTCACGGAGTCCGGTCCCTTCGGAGGCCTATTGACAGACCGTGCGCCCGCTGGTTGCCGGTGACTGGACTGCTGATGGGATGTCGTGCCCGCTTCGGCGTGAGCACTTGATCATTAGGTTGCAGCTGTCTCCGGGTGCTGTGTCTTGTTGGGCTATGTGGAGGGAGTTGCAGGGTGTTGTTCATTGGAGACGACTGGGCTGAGGATCATCACGATCTCGAGATCGAGGACCAGGACGGTCACCGGCTCGCGCGGGCTCGGCTGCCGGAGGGCTTGGAGGGCATCACCCGGCTGCACGCGCTGGTAGCCGAACATGCCCCGGCGGTGTGGGCCGACCTGCCACCGGAGCAGGTTGCCGGTCAGGTGGTCGTCGGTATCGAGACCGACCGTGGCCCGTGGGTCACCGCGTTGCGCGCAGCCGGCTATCAGGTGTTCGCGATCA
>JAABUL010004268.1_pt1 | contig 19405 bp, 19 predicted proteins | sample 5559151 | NCBI WGS metagenome assembly JAABUL01 (sample SAMN10711876, study PRJNA513368) | rock metagenome | isolation source: Antarctica rocks | place: Antarctica: Victoria Land, Pudding Butte sud | reverse complement strand
AGCGTGCGTTTTCGGGAAGACCAAAGTACATAGAACGTCTAAAGCATGAGTCCTTAGATCTATAACCTACCTACCTTATAGACAGCGCATACTCCACTATTACTCTTTTCTCAGCAGAGCTTCATAACAAAAGATAGTCTGAAACAAGAAATCCCTCATTTGTTTAAGCATAAGTAAGGTAGCAGCGTCTTCGAGCGGGTTCACAACCACACAACCACGTTCGCGACCTCGCCTACCGACGAATCACATTCTCAAACTCATCCGACAATCTCGAACTGTATCAATTCCTTCAAGATCTCACAATTTGATAGCAAAAGAGCGAATATGCGTCAGAAGATAGCTCGAACTCTCGACTCGTCGATTTCGTAGAATCTTGCGAAATCTGACAACAACAAATTCTGTCACTAAACTGCGAAATTATTAAAGAGAAATTCTTGCATACGAAGACAGAAGAGAGTCCACGTATTCACTGATGCTGAAGAACATGCTCATCAACTCACAGACGAGCCACTTGTTGATGAAGAGATGAGAATTATAGCAACAAATATTGCGATATAGATGAGTTTCGAGTGAGATTTTCGACATGATCATTTTGAGAAAGTTGTGTTGCCATTCTGGGGACCTACGACTGTCTAATTGTTCACTTGTGATATATGGCAGCTTGTGTAACTTTTCATATTTAGAAACGAGCAACATAGTCATATGAACTAATAGAAATTTCAGTACGAATGTTAATTTTGCGTACTGGCTTTTTCGTCTCATCATGATGAAAGGAAGGGGTTTGCGACAATTTTGACGTTGAAGCTGACATTTCATTATCATTTCTTCATTCGTTACAAGTCTTGAAATACTGACAAACACCTCTCAGGATTGAGCGAATCTTTGGCGCCATAAATTCATATATTCTTGGAGTTGATATTATCCATCTGTTAGCTTCTCATACTACAACAACGAGATGGCCCCTTTCATGAGGTCCGTGATCCTGCGATATAGAAAAGGCATAGTTGACTTCTCTCAAACCCCAAGAGCCTCCGTCATTCTTTTCCGAGCCTCGTCTTGTAACCTCAGACTCTCTCTCAGTTCTGCTGCTTGTTGCAGAACATGATTTCTTGCTGCCTGTGTGTGATTCAACTCAGCAATCCTAGCCGACATAGCTGCGTTTAGGGACGCTGCACAAGGAGTTGGGATGAGGGTGGGGTAGGTGTTTTCGACCATCTCCATAGTTTCATCTTCGGTTTCATCGACGACTGCAGTGGTGAAGACTGCTGCGAGTAGAGCAGTGGACTTTGGTGTAGGAGGTATCGTGGGGCGCGCGACGAAAGCCTCTGCCATTTTCAAATAAGTGCCTTTGATGGTAGTGACGGACCACAAGAACAAATCCCGTATCCACAATAGTAGAGGAAACTCTAACGTGAACCCTCACAGTATGAAGGCTTGATGGTCTTCGAGTCCGTTCTTGAGCAATGTGCGACACTACAATGGTGAGGTTTGATATCGTGGGTTCACCATATGATTCTGAACAGAGCTAGACCCAAAGGAGATATGAGAAACATTCTCGTAAGCACATCCGTCCATTAAGATACCTTACTCACCACTGCTCATCTGAGGGCACCTACATGGAACGGTAATGAAAGCAGCTACTAGCCATAGCTCCTTTCTATCAGGGCTGAGATTGTGAATTACTACATGTGAAAGAACCAAGTAAGTAACCCAACCTCTTGCAGTGCAATGGCAATTTCCAAAGAATCGTGATGCAACCCTAGATTTATGACACGGGTTCAATTACTGACACTATTTTCCCAGGCAACAAGATATGAGGGAACTGATTTAAAAAGTGGGAAGGAGGTTTTCATGTTTTAATAGAAAAGATAACTATTAGACGATCATTATAGGAAACAATTTAGGGGAGATTTCCAATACAATCGAGCATCGAGATCTCTTCACTCAGTATGAATATGAGGGCTATCAGTTGAGATTCAAGATTATGGGTGCCCGAGACGAAGATCAGCGTTTCAGTACTCTTAAGATGAAGGTTAACATATCGTTGTATGCGAAACCTGTATCGTTTTCTAGGATTTGCCAAGAGCCCCACCAAATTTAGTGGCGAATCTCCAAAAAGTGCAAAATAAGAACCAGATTTGTAAAATCAACCTCACTGCCCTCCCGATGCTTCATATGTAGTATATTCAATGCTTCATATGTGGCCTACCCAGTGCTTCATATGTGGCCTACCCAGTGCTCTATATGTAGTATATTCAATGCTCCATATGTAGTATATCTAGTACTTCACTTCAGTACATTCAGTGCTCCATATATGACCTATCCAGTGCTCCATATGCAGTATATGCAGTGCTCCATATGTGACCTACCCAGTGCTTCATATGTGATCTACCCAGTGCCTCATATGTGACCTATCCAATGCTCCATATGTGACCTATCCAATGCTTCATATGTAGTATGTTCAGTGCTTCATATGTGGTATATTAAATGCTTCATATGTAGATATGTGACCTATTCAGTAAGTCGCATAAGAGGCACTGGGTAGACCACATATGAAGCACTGGGTAGGCCACATATGAAGCACTGGATATACCACATATGGAGCACTGGATAGGCCACATATGAAGCACTGGGTAGGCCACATGAGTACAGCGTAAATCCGCCTCCTTTAGGGAGTATCGCATCAACCCATAGCGACAACGTAGATGCAATCTAAATAAGGCAAACCCTGATCTTGCAAGGTACGAGTACAATGGGGAGCCGTCGTGGTAACGAGTCATCTACCCAGCAGCTCTCCATCCAGTATCTGATGCTTACCGGCCCAGCTAGTTGAAGAACACAATTACTCGGTGGTGATCTGTTTCAGACGCTGGGATAAAATCAGTGCCCTCTGGGCGCGAGGCTTTTTGCTGGTTCAAGGTATGTAGATAGGTACCTTACCTCGGTGATTGTAGTAAGGGAGTACTGTAATGTTCTCCACACAATGATCAAGAATTCTTCTCGCTCTAAACTAATTCCGAGTATCACAACTTCCCAAAGTGGCGTTCCAGGAGGGCAGTACACTATACCATTTAAAGCAAAAGTAGCATCATGCCAGTCTCGAAATGGCAGAAAACTGCTCAAAGTGAACGACATTGTTATTATATGTTAATAAGATCTTATCTTTCATCGCTTCCGGGCGTCAGTGGTTTAGTGGAAAAGTCTTTCCCCCTTCTCCTCCGCGATCGGTCCTGGCTAACCCATTCTTCAAGATTCGTCGGTAAGCGTCTTTGAAAGTCGCATCCAACCATCATCCGCTAAACATTATCCGCAGTTGCCAGTAACATGAATTCGACGAGCCGGGGGTTCGATTCCCTCCTGACGCATTCCCCTCTTTTTTTCGTATTATTGAATGGGTTATCAGAGTGAAGAGGGAATGTTTCTTTTTCTTTTTCTTTCTGGCTACTTTGGGAAATTGTGCTGCCATGTTGGGAGGTGCTTTATATCACCTGTACCGTCGTGTCTAGGTAGGTACCTCCATCGGCCTTTCCCCTTCTTCCGATCTACCTCCGCACTCGTCCCTGCCCCCGCCTTCGCTCTCCCCTCCCGTCTTCAAATGCCCAACACCCCCTTTCTGTAATTTCAGCAAGAAAATGTTTCTACACACATCTGACCTTGTAAAAAATTTACTGGGCAAGAATCATCAAGCATTCCAAAATCTAGAAGACGGTAAGATTTGTTATTTTGGTTGGGTGTGTTGATTATGATTTCAAAGCATGAGCGAAAGGGTGAGGCGTTTGTTCTGTGCAATCAGCAACGTACACGGGCTTGTCGCTTCCCCGAACAACGACAGTGATCATCTCACGCACAGCACACACTCTCACCTCCTCACTGTCACATTCGTACTGCAATAATAATGCCAATGATCCCATCACTCCCTATCGCATGGTTCCTAGCTACAACCAATCCCCAATCATAATGCTTTCTCAAAAACACCCACGCCACGCCCTTAGCCCTCATTCCCAAAGCATTGCAATCTATCCCGTCGCTAAACCGAGTAACAACAGCAAGGCGCAATCAGGGGTATCCTCACACGAAACACGCTCAAGTGACGGTGTACCCCCCATCAACACGCAAATCCGCCCCAGTAACGTACCCGCTCGCCTCACTCAGCAGAAAAGTGACAGCGCCCATGAGGTCCTCTGGCTGGCCCATTTTGCCCTGGGGGATCAGGGAGATCCAGTGTTTGTAGAGGTCAGGGTTGTCATCGAGGATCTTCTTGGTTCTGGATATTGTTAGAAGGGGGCTGGTTTAAAGAGAGGGGGGGAAACGTACAATGATGTCAACATATACCCCGGACTAATCACGTTCACTCTAATTCCCGCGTGCGCCCACTCGACGGCCAGACTACTCGCCAGATGCCTCACCGCCGCCTTGGCTGCGTTGTATGGGGCTTGCGGCTGAGGCACATTCACCACAGCGCCAGACATGCTTCCGATGAACACCACCGCGCCGGACGCCTTGCGCTCCATCAGATGCTTCGCGACGGCAATGGCGAAAAAATAGGTTCCGTCGACGTTGACGCCCCAGAGCTTGCGCATACGATCTGGAGGGTAAGCGATGGCGTCAAAGTTTTCGGTGAAGCCGGCGGATGTGACAAGATTATCGATTCTCCCGTGGTCGGAGATGATTTCGGCAATGGCAGCGTTGACGGAGTCGGGATCCGAGACATCAGCGTAGTGAGCAGTAACCTTAGGGATCCTTGGGGGGGTTAGACGGGTTCGATGATCAGGGGGAAGATCGTACTTCTCAGCGCCCGGGTTCTCTTCGACAAAGTGTTTCATGAGCTCCTTGGCTTGTCGTTCTCCTTCCTCCTCTATATACTGTTAGCAAGCGCCAATGATAGAGTGCTTTCACTTGCTATTTAGATCAACAATCGCAACATCAGCGCCACTAATCACACAAGCCTGGCTCATCACAAGCCCTAATCCCCTCGCCCCACCCGTTACAACCGCCACATTGCCCTCCAATGTAAACGATGCAAGAGTTCTCTTGAAGTGTAGGCCACCGCGCCCTTGCACCGGAGTGCTAGGCGGCAATTCATGCTCCTGCGGATACTCGATTGATACCTTGTTGTCAGTACGCGAGAAGCTTCCTTCATGGTCAGCATCTCCTTCGAGCGCGGTGGCGGCAGCGCTCTTGTCGAAAATTGAACGCTTGTCTTCTTTGTAGAGTTTCGCTGTGCTGGTGAGGGGACGGATGATATTTATGGATTTGGAAGAGGTGAGGCGGGTGGATGTGATGCGAGGGGTGCTGGTCGCTGCGGCGATGAGGCTCGACGACCGACCGACGACTCGTGCGGAGAACATGATGGGCGGTGCAATGTGAACGATGTGTATTGTGAGAACTGGTGCTTTGGGTTGTTGCGGTTGCTTACTTCGGGGTTTGAGGTGCAGCTTACTCTACCGGCTGAACCTCAATGGTTTTATTCTGAGGATGACGTTGTGTTGATCACCAAAAGTGACGGGAGCTTGTGGCGGGCCTACGTGGGATTCATGCTGAAAACACTGTTGTTGGTTAATGATTAATGTTGTTGGAAACAACGGAAAGTGTTCAGCAACTCATGTCAATTCCAGAGTGTTGTGCTTTGTTGTTTTGTCTAGGAGCTACAAATCTACGCTTCTACGGGGAGCTCGGGCGGGTGGCCCCCCTTTGCCTTAGCTTTACTGTTCGGGACTGGGGATTGTGTATGGCGCTATATAGTTCATCTCAGTCATCTTTTCCACATCAAAATGGAATTGGGCATCTGACTGGAAAAAAGGGGGGGAATCGTAATATTTGGACGAGGTCATGCAAACTCGGAGACGATGTCCGATCTCGTTATTATTGGATATTCCCGTTACCTTGGCTCCTGAAGGAGAGTAACTGGTACCAACCCCCAAGTTCTGGAACTGGTAACCAATTGATGCTTCAACTGACATCCAGCCCCTGCGTCTCGAACGAAGCCGCCAATCACCCCACGTGCCAACTGCCCCAGAAGGCCGGGGAGCCAACACTTGTGTCGCCAAGCAGCTACGCAGTACAGAAGAGACCCAAAGTTCCGATCGTGTCTTTCATCTTGAACAGAGGGAGCTGCTTGAGGTTAATGCGAGCGTCACGCGCGGCGGGGTTGGGCGCTGAGTTACGTGGGACGATATCCGAGAAAAGCCAACCCTAAGATTGGAAATGCGCAACGAATCCGAATGCGAGCAAACCCTGAAATCCCTGTACACGCCCTTTCCGCTCAAATCAATAGTATTGCCCATAGCCATCCATTTCATTCTCGTCCATCAAATCCCATTTCTTCGCCGTCAACTTCCTCGCTTTCCTGCCAGGTGTCTTGACCTCTGCTTTACTCGGCGTCTTCGCGTTTATCGCACGCTCATCATTCTCATCAACTTGCAGTCCATCAAGCTTGCTCAAGATTGGCCCGAACTCATCTTGTCCGGCCCTTGTGCTCAGCGGCGCCTTCTTTGCTGACCTAGTGGGTGATTGCGATCGCAGTTCCCGCTCCAAGCTCTCGAGCTTGCGGCGCAGAGCCTCGTTTTCCGTTTCCAAGTCTAGGGCGTATTGGTTCGGAGACGGCGGGGCGTCTTCGTGGATGTGAATGCCTTTGGACAAGATTTCCAGTTTGCGGTCGAGGTGCTCATCGTTACGATCCGCCTGTTCAGTGTCAACCCATTGGCTCTCTTACTTCCTTCAGAAACATACCTCTTCTCCCCAAGCTCCCATCCACCTCCTCCTCTCCTCCACCAACTTCTCCTCCATCTCCCCCCAACACTCCTCCCGTACAAATCCCTCAATTTCTTCCGCCTTCTCTTCTGCCCTCTGCCAACCCTCTTCCGCTTCCCTCCTCCTCCCCTCCTCTTCACTCAACCTAATATTCAATATCTCCACTTCCTCACCTAAGCGCGCGATTTCGGAAAAGGCCATTTCTAGAACAGCACCGTCGTCTGTGCATCCTGGATTAATAGGCGAGGTACGTCCGCTTGTGGTTTGTGTTTGGGGTCTATAGGATGTAGAGGTGGATGAAAGGATGGTGCTGGAGACGGAAGGGATGCGTGGAACGGTGACCTCGCGAGCGAGGGCGGAGTAGCGCAGTATTTGGGATGTAGCGTTGAAGTCGCCAAGGGGGTCTGCAGTGACTATCATAATTGCTTTTTGAGCGTTGCGGTGGTGGGTAGAGGGATGCGTTGTGTGGTGAGAGGAGGAGGGGAAGGAGTTGGAGAAGAGGAGCTCGGTGAGTTTGCACTGGCGGAAGGGGACGATGGAGGGCTGTTAAGGGTCAGCAAGCGTGATAGAGAGGATTGTATGGAGTACTCGCTTTGGCGCCGTCGTGGTAGTCGCTTTGCATTTGGAGGCATTGGCCTAGATACATTAAGCTTTCGTTGATTTTGCCGGCTTCAGCAAGAGTAGCTCCGGCCGTTTTGGCATTTCTCGCACGCTCGGAACCTATTGTGTCTTCAATGAGCGCGTATCCTGGTTGTTGTGGGATTAATCATCGTTATGATGCTTACCAGCCAAGTCAACAATTGTAAGCTGTGCTCCACTCCACATACTTGCCATGCCTCCCCTTGCTCTCTTCTTTACCTCGATGCAGAAGAATCCATGACTTCTTGAACTCACACTATTACTTCCAGTCCCAGCAACTCTTCGTTCAACCAGTCCGGTTTCGAGCACCATAAGTGCCTCTTCATAATTCCCACAGACAACCTTTCGAAGCCCAGCAACCACTTTTCGATCTGGTGATGCCTCTGTGGATTTAAACAAAAGCGGCCGTCGACGAAGGTCTTTCAGATTTCGAGAGTGGGAGAGGAGATCGAAGATTCGGTCATTGTACACTTCGTACATGGACACAAGAATCGCATATTCGGTGTTCGAGTTGACCGGTACGGACAGATTGCTGATGTCAGGGAAATTTGGAAGCGCTGAGGGCCGCTGGGGGAGGTTGCGTCTAGGTACGCTTGGAACGAAATGTGGATCCTGTAGAGTATTGCCGAAGCGCAATTTAGCTTGTTTTCTTTTTACCCTGGGGGTATTCCAGAAGGGCAATTGGGATGGTTGGGGCCGCGTTCCCTCCTCAATGCCCTGGGAAGGCACTGCTACCATAGACTTCCCATACGATCTATCTTCTGACGGGGGCGAAGACCCAACATCAAGACTTAGGATTGACCACTGGCTATAAAGCCCGGTTGTAGCAGAGGGTTTTGCGGACGAAGTAGAAATTTTGCCTACCATCATAGGTGTGGGGGCCCGCGAGTTATTCCGCGACTGCAGAGCATCTCCGTACATGCTATCGAGGAAACTCGAGGCCGAGAGGATCTGTCCTTCCGAACCATCCGCTGCATTCAGGGACGAGACTAATGACGGACTGCTCGTGGGATGGAGTACATGCGTGTCAAGAGATCGGTATAGGAGATCAACTGATAATTGCGTAAGGCCGCGTTGTGATTTCGACCCCAGGGTGGTATGGCTCTGCGATCAATCAGACCCTCTCCTGCTTTGTTATCAACGAACCGTGTCCCCGAACCTTGCCCGAACCCGTCACCCCCAAAGTAGCAACCAGACCATCTCTCCCTTCGCCAAGCACACCTTCGACGAGAGGCACAACCCCAGTGCCGCGAAAAATATCCAACTGTGATGCTTCCTCCTCAAAAACCTTGGTAAACGCAAACTTCTCTACCGCTCGTTTTCGTGAGTCGCTTGGTGGGTGTATCGTGATATGTGTAGGCATTCCATCCGAAGAATCTGGAAATGACGTCTCTACCGTAAGATATCGCTCAGGAGGTGGTAGAAGAGGGTAGAGTGATTGCTGGGTCAATTGAACTAGTGGCGATGGTAGAGGGCGGAGACGAAGGTAGACTTGGAAGAGCGACGTTGATGATGGTTTCGGAGGTGGATCCATGTTCGCGATGACTATTAGCAAGATAGACGGAGGCCTCTGCGATATGTAGAGTGTATTAAGCCTTCAGCGTTCATGCATCTATTGCGATATGGTGGCTTCCGATGGCAAGGTTTACTTTCGCTTTGTTTTGAACCGAATCACCGGTTGGCAGGGCAAAGGTGCACAGACCAAGACGTTTAAGGTACAGAAGCTAGTGAAGCCCTACCCGTCGGTTAGCGACACGTGGAAATTTTCGATATTCAACCCTCATGAGTGAGGGCGGCACAAACACAATCATGAAGACCCGTTCAAGTAACACCTTTGGCAATGTTCAGTTTTACATGTAAATCAAAAAGCAAGCATACATCACCTCTGTAGTAGATCTAGGGCAAATAGTGTGCTACTTTATCACGGCAAGGATTTTTCTTGTCTGACTGTTTCGTCTACTCGAAGGTTGGCTAAACATCTTCCGGAAAGGTAAAAGCTCAGAAGCGTACAGAAACATGCCTCAATCCAACTCACCAAATGCTGGAGATGGAATCGAGGGTCTCGAAAATGCCTGTGCCAATTGCAAGAAGCCCCAATCAGAGCTCTCGATCCCTCTCAAGCGCTGCGCAAAGTGCCAAAACATGCAATACTGCTCACGGGAATGCCAACTTGCCGACTGGAAAAGCCATAAGAAAAATTGCACCGCCCTCAAAGCCGCGTCTGGCGGCCAAACCAACTTCAACGCCATGCCCAAAGCCATGGGAGACTTTTTCAAAACCCTCGTCAGTGACACCTACCTTCACTCCTTCTCCGAAGCATACGCCTACCAGCAACTCATCGACTGCTACCGTATGCGTCTCGAAGATGACAGTAACTTCGCTAACGATGAGCGGGGGATTTACGCCGGAGAAGACCCGAAGGTGGATTTCCGTCGCTTTCTAGATCTGGCGGAAAGCCGGCGTGGGTTGTTGCCGAAATGGTGGACGCTGGAGAAGAGAAGCGCGTGTGAGGACAAGGCGCAGGATACGACACAATGGGCTGATATTGGGCGTCGTGTCAGCAAAGGCGGTATTATTGAGCATTATGGGGAGGGCAATATGCCAATGAAGTTGAGGTTGTTGGCGGAAAAGGTTTATGGGAATAAGGTCGACATGGGTTTTTAGCATTTGCGACGTATCGTGCGTACCTGGCCGCGAGTTATGGGTAGTACGCTTGGCCCTTCCAGAGCTATTTCTTTCGTCAGGTGACAGTTAAACGGTAAAGAATACGAATAATTGGCATGCTCGATGGTAGTACGAGTGCGCAGTCGTGGTTAGTAGTGGTTAGTAGTGGTGTCAGCACGTAGTCACACCTCAGAGGGGCCAATCTTTCAAGGAAGTAATTGCTTTTCGTTCTCTATCAAAGGTGACCACTCGTAAATGTGTTATTCTCCTTAATCGTCTCCGTAGCTTTTCTTGCTGAATTCGATCTCGACCCATTGCACAACTCCCCCGAAAGCCATGCCCTCTAGTCGCCGACGAGAGAGAAACAGATGTCATGAGTATCTATGTACAAGATATACACCTCGAGTATCATCATCTGGTATCAATATGCTGCGAATCTCAAACCAGTCCCATCGGCGCCATGGCTGATGCAAAAGCCGAATTTGTAACTCCAATTTGATGCAGAAACGCCAAACACGTGTACCCATGGTGTCACCACTGTTTGGATGGAAGAATATGAGACCTGTAATCCTTTCCAAACATGACATCTTCCGCCTTCCTAGCGATCCATCCAAACCACGGCTCCACTTTGACCGCCCATGCGTATGATGTCGACAATAGCGTAGCAAAAAATATTGGTAAAACAATAGCAAAGGTCAACAATCCTGGTTGAGGGTACCTCATGTACTGCTTTCCATCGTCTTCTACTCTCTTAAGGTCTTGCTGGGCGAAGAGAAGCCAAGCCAGGGTACTGCGCATAAAAGATCCGTGAAGAAGATAGAGTGGAAAGCTGATTTGCCCAAGAAACAATAACCATGAATGGCTCAATGCTCGCCGTAAATCATGGACCAGAAGTAACAAACCACGACTGCCAGCACTCGAAATTGAGGTGTAAGGTTGATGGTCAATAACAAGATGGCGAATACAAATAGAGACCCTTGTAGAAGGTATATGAGAGCCCATTGTGGCTGATCGTAAGGATTCGATGGTTCGTACAACCAAGTTGTACGAACAGCTGATACTAGATCCTCAACTGCCTTGCTCCAATTGACGCTTGGACTTGGACTGGTGACGTGAAGCCAACAGGCATCTGAAATCTTCGCTGTCTCATAAGCCCCAAACTGAGTGATGAACCAGCTGACTGGCAGCAGTCGCGGGAAGTATTAGCCGAAATGGCCACCTAAAGGAGCTAATTGCAAGGCTGGATAAAGCTGTCTCAACACTGCCCGATCGAGCCAGCTGGATCGGTTTCAAGGCGTTGAAGAAGCCGGAGAGGATGAAGAACAAAGCGACCCATGCAGGCCCTTGGGATAAAATTCGGAAGATAGGTCTTTGCATCAATGAGGAAGGGCCATTATCGCTGTCGGCAGGTCTGACAATGTAACGAGCGAAGGCAAGGGTCATGTGGTTGCACACGACAAAGACGGCGGCAATGTCTCGAAGGCCCTATGGCAGCGGTTAGATCCAAGGCACTTCGGCATTAGGAAAATAGGGAACCATAAATTAGCCCAGTTGCTGTCTTGAAATGTTTTATGGTACTCGCTCTCTTCCAGAACTGGCTTCTCATGAAGTAGATGTCCAGCATCCATGACTAGCACAGCCGTCTATTTCGACATGGTTGAGGTTATGGATGACCGCGAGAGAAAAAGCCTACAAGGTGCAGAGAAGAGGAGGACTTCTGTGGGGAAGGTAAAGACTTAAGTGAAAAGATGAGACAGATGTTAAAACCAGACTCATTGCCGCGCTACAGTCGCGCATCTGTAGACAGAGTCCGTTTCGGAGTAGTCGGATTATGACTTAGTTCATTGGCCTTGACGAAGATCCTCCACAACTTTAACGCTCTTTGTTCTCGAAGTTTACTACTTGCCAGCAAGTTAGAATCAACAGATTGCCCAGGTCGATCTTTAATCTCCGAAGGCAGGGATTTTGTCGTTGCTCAAATGGATTTATATTAGGTCTTAGGAGGCAGTCAAATCAGTGTTCAATTAGCACACCCGTGAGTGGGAGAACTGAGATGTCTAATTGGCGTAGCCTCTTGCGTTGACCATCCGCGACAGTGGGATTGCACAACACCTTGGACGACCGAGGAGACATGGAGCTTGCCATTGGCTCTGGAGCATGAACGTTGTAGCCATAGGAAAGATGGTCGGAAATGCGACCAATACCTTGAGACCCGGAGCGAGCGCTTTTCCGGCATCTCGTCGTCATAACGGATCAAGTTCTGGTAATAAAGGGCAACATCCGAAATATGTAGAATATCCACGACTCCATGTCTAAGTTGTGTGCGACGGTGGATCGCAAAGATGGGCGTTTAAAGTCTACTGCTGCATCGAAGGCAGTCCTCTCATCAGCAAACTGGTTGTCATGCATCCTGAAGTGATTAGCGCAGCAATTCTGCGTCTGGTTCATCTTCTTGCGTCACCTGTTTCGTCTTTAGATTTCTGCAGTAGGACGTGTTACGAGTCGGCAAAGGCGGCGCTTCTGGTCACTTCGCCGCAATCCTGCTTTTGCAGACTAGTAGGGAGTCCTGTACCTAAAGTAAGGATTCCGTATCCTCTATATCCTTATCCTCCCTCAGCTTAGTAGGTAGTCTTCGAGGTCAAGACATGACTACCAAATACTACGGTAGGTTCATATAGTACTCGGGTAGATAACTGGTTCGTCGAGTCAACCTGTTGGTGGTGTCGTAGTAATCTACTAGTCTTGATTACGACTCTCCAGTTCACCTCAACGCCTGGACGTCGTTCACCACCAAACTGTCTGGTAAGTAGTTGGACTTCTGGCATTGATATAGATATACCTCGTAAATGCAATCAACTCCATAGCATCGAAAGGGCCCAAATGGGCCGTGTATTGCCGATTTGTGTAAGTTCAATTAGGCATGTTAACCTTCATTCTGAGAGGGGCGCGGCTCCCTGTTGAGTACTGAGAGACAAGCACATGCATGTTTCCCTTATTTGGCAGATTTAAGTCTTCCTGCCTGCAAACAATAGTACTCTTTTAATGTTCGATAGTGAGTATCAACACATTCCCCAGCGACTTCTTCGAGGCTTGCCTTGTAGCCCTTAGCATCTCCTGTTATAGGCATTCCCGTCACGTATAGGATGCCAGTTCAGTTGCTATGAAGCCAGCACTCAGAAAGTGACAGTTCGTTGCAATCTTGGGGAGTTATGGTGCTCCACGAAACGGCCAAGAGGTAAGCCACCTGGGAAAGTGCGTATGATGCCTTGCAGCATTATTACAATTAGCATTGCCGCACAAGATGGTCCACAGCTGGTAATTTAAACAGCGTCACATCTGAACTAGTAACGGCTTTTTGCTCGACTGCTCCTAAAATCAATATGAGCACCTAAGTCCAGCGGAATTTAAATGAGAATTGGCCAATCGACCTCATGAAAGGTATTGGTACTCAGCCATTCATCGTCGATGGTGATGCGGGCTTCTACCTCTTGCCAATGTTGGTTCTTTCCAATGTTCTCGATAATTTTTCTTTGTGACGGTTTTTGGAGGAGTTCAATGTTCTTGTGGGCTGATACAACTAGCCTTGACGTTACCGTAACATCTGATACTCGGTTTCTGCTAGCAGTGTCTTGATCCGAATGGTTTACGATGACCAAGCCAGCTGTCATTTAGCGACCTGCAGACGCTTGCCTTGGACCAACGACGAGTCGCTTGGTTCTGATTCCATCGAAGCTTCGTAGCTTGTGCCCGCACTTGTAGGTATGGTCAGATTGTAATGTCGAAACGATGCTCTCAGTTTTGACTTGCATGGGGCAAGGTTGCGAACTGTTGAAAACGCCATAGACAAGCCGAATCTTCGCCGAAAAGGCTGATATCTCTACGGGTTTTTCTCGAGATACTTGAAAGTCCATTGGAAGGCGAACTCGGCGAGGGTGGTAAAGGTAGCTGCATTTGTAGCGACAGAAAAGATGTCAGCCGTTTGTAGTTGGAAGGATTAATTTGTCTTGAAAGGCTACTATCAATTTAGAAAGGCTCATCATAGTTGAGACATGACCATTGCCTGAATACAGCGTACATCTGACCTTTCAAGCAGAGTTATAAAATAGAGAGATCAGGAGAAAGCGGGTTCGTTGAACTGATACGTACGACTGTATTTATCATAACTAGCACATATGAAGGAAATAGTTATTGTGCCTCGCTCGTGTTCAATTCTCTATTTTTAGGAGACAGGGCATAAAGATCAAATTCATGAGCGATGCCTTTTATACAATTACAGTAGCGCTTGGCTATGGCAAAATCACTGTAATACCATTAGTTGTACACTTATATTTCTCCCATCGGATGACTGGGAGCCCTGGTAAATGTGAAAGCATGAGCCTACCACTCTCCATGTTGAGCAGATCATCCACAATTGGAGCCGTCCTCTTTTGCAACAGATCGCCCTTGTTCGACCAAGTTTTTTATCCAGCTTCATCAACCGCTGACTCGGCATCCCGCCGCATCAAGCCCTGGAACCCTGATATGACTCCTTCAACGTTCTATAAGAAATGAAAATCAGCAACTAACAGATCATAGCTAGCTCGTATGGATTTGCTGTCTGCAAGCATTCAAGACGGACCACAAACTCTGCCTTTCTTGAGTTAAAGAGAATGAAAATAAGGTGGAGAGTAGAAGTAAGGTAGAGAGTAAAGTAATCATAATGTAGACACGACGTCACCAACCGTATTCTCGGTTCGGCTTTTTGGTCTCGCCGCAACCGCAATCTCCCACTCCCCCAGCAGATTACGAGTACCTGTATTGCAGGCTTGCAGCAAGAATTCGTCATGCACCTGTTGCTGCACCTCAGCCGTTCTTTGTGGCCTCCCGTGTCGGCATCGTGTCAGATCCAATCGATCCCCTCTCGATCGTGCAGAAGTGTACAGTGATCCCGGAAACTGGCCCAGAAATTTGGTGAAGACTGAAGAACCTACGTTCCGAACTCGTTTCGGCCCCACCGAAATTTCACGGAGTGCGGGCACAGCATGTGCGAAGGATCCAGGACGCGAGAAGCAAGCAGGTCAGCCTGTTGCTATCGGGAGACCGGCGCTTGGCTGCTGAACCACCATAGTCTTCGATAACCTTTGTCGTGTCCTGTAAAAGCTAGGCAGGATCATGGGGCGTGTTGACGAAGAAAGCCTGTCATTGATCAGTCCACAAGGCACCGCGAAGACTGTCGGGAAACCCTTGGAGAAGCAAAAGAGCCTGACGAGAATGTTGTCATCCAGGTCTAGGAAGCGATCTAGGTCAAGACCGCCATCTCCACCACTCGACGAGCCACAAGCACCTTCACCAAAGGTACCTGTCCAGTTCCTGCCTCCGTCACTGAGACTGTCGTCGGACCTTCCGAGGACACCGCCTACAAGCGTGCAGGAAAGCAACAGGCGAAAACAGGCTTTTCAAGTATACAATGGGAATATTGTGAATGGGTTAGGTGGAGAGCAATCGACGACTGATAAAGGTCGGCAAGAAGTCCGGACACCCAGCCTGAAAGCTATGGTGGGCTACCAAGCAGCTTATGAATTACATCCGCCAGGAGCACTGAACCCAGAAGGGACTGCGAGACCACAAACCGCCAACACCATACGGATTCATCAAGTCGAAAGGCCTACAATGCATCATTCGCCAACTTTCCCATTGTTATACAAACGCTCACGAGGAGACTTGAAAGCTCCACCAGTGTCTCCTCCAATAGGCCGTAATCGAGGACTCTCCACCTCTTCCCACAAACCTCGAAGCTCGTCTCTAAAAGCCAAAGATCCAAACAGGCCTTCCACCGCTGCGGGGCATTACGCTGCTGACCATGACCGGAGCGAGCCGTATCATAAGAGAGGGAATGATGGCTATAACACAACACATGAATCTCGGATTACGGGGGGCGATTTTCCACCAAATTTCTACCGTCCGTGGCAAGGGTTGTATGAAAACGATGAAGTTCGATCCAGTTTTCGATCAGCATTGACGACTGGCTCAAGCTATATGGACACCACCAATACAGAGAGGAGTAGTGTTGTGACTAAGGACACATCGATATATGAGTCTATAGTAGAGTCCTCTGAAAGCCCTGTCTCTAAACCCATGGGTATGACGGTCGACGATGCTATCGACATGTACGTCGCTGGGTTTGCGGATGATTTTGAGTCCGACCACGACAACCCGGCTCCTTCTACCATTAGCGAAGAAGAGCGAAGACGATCGATACGCATAGCTGAGGCAATCAACGACAATATCGACTCGGAATTACTTCCGCCTGCACGGCCACCAACTTCCGGCTCGAGAAGTTCAACTGCCATCATGTCTGGTGCTGTTTTCAGAACTATCTCACCCAAACCACCTTCTATACTACCTCCGACTCAAACCCGGGATCAGTACGGTTTTCTAAAGGCCAGTCATCACATCTCGATCGCGCAATATAATGCTTGGAACACCAAATATATCTCAGGCCAAGCAAGGCGGACGAAGAAATGGTCGTCTTTCATGAAGGAGCAAGGTCTTCCTACCTACTTACCCTCTCGCTTTCCTGATAGATCTGTCAAGGCTCAACGCTATGTCCGTAAAGGTATCCCACCCGCCTGGCGTGGCGCCGCTTGGTTTCACTATGCCGGCGGTCACGCTCTCCTCAACACACAACCTACGCTCTACAACACCCTCCTCTCCCAGTCCGACGACCTCAACGACAATGACAAAGAATCCATTGAGCGCGACCTCCACCGTACCTTCCCTGACAATGTTCACTTCAAGCCTGACTGCTCCTCCACAACCCCCACCCCGCATCCCTCACCCGAGCCCCCACTCCTCGCTTCTCTTCGTCGTGTCCTCCAAGCTTTCGCCTTACACTCCCCTCGCGTCGGCTACTGCCAATCCCTCAACTTCCTCACCGGCCTCCTCCTACTTTTTCTCCCCGAGGAAAAGGCATTCTGGATGCTCCACATTATTACCACAGACTTTCTTCCCGGCACTCACGAGATTAGCCTGGAGGGCGCAAATGTAGATCTCTGGGTTCTCATGATCGCCCTGAAGGAAAGCATGCCGGGCATTTGGGCCAAAATCGGCGTTGGCGGCGAAGAAGACACCGGTGTTCACGGTGCTCGGCTGCCACCCATATCCTTGTGCACAACAAGCTGGTTCATGTCCCTCTTTATCGGTACCTTGCCCATTGAGTCCGTACTGCGCGTGTGGGACGTATTGTTCTACGAAGGCAGCAAGGCCTTATTTCGAGTTGCGTTAGCGATCTTCAAACTCGGGGAGCAGAGGATCAAGGATGTGAGTGATAGCATGGAGATTTTCCAGGTAGTGCAGGCGCTACCGAGGGGGATGCTGGATGTAGGGATGCTCACGAAGGTGGCGTGGAGGAGGGGCGGCGTAAGTCAGGAATGGGTGGAGAAGAAGAGGAAAGAGAGGAGGAAATGGTACGCTAGGGAGAGAGCGGAGAAAGGTATCCAGAGCCCCGGAAGTGGCGGGAGGAGATCAAGAGATGATGCCACGCCCATGCTCGTGAGAGCAAACTCGACCTGGAGGAGAAAAGTCAGGCTTGGGAGAGAAGCCACCTAGAGTCTTGCTGTCCGGATTGCAAGGCTTCTCTGGGTCATAAAAAGTTCGATTGGCTTTGTTAGAGCTTCTGTATCTTTTGCATACAATGATGCGACGCACATATACGACGCTACGCAGCGCTTTAGACAGAGAAAGGCGCCGTCCATTATTACCATATCTAGCTTCTAGCACACAATATTAATCCATTTCCCAAGTGAAGATCTGTATCACACTCGTCACTCCTCTCCTTTTAAACCAGGAACTAATCAATCAACCCACCCACCCCCCTTCAACTTTCCTACTGTACTGTAGAAGCCACCCTCCCAACACCCTTCTTTCTAACCTTCCACCCTTCCCTTCCTCCCCAAATCTTCCAACAAAGCCCAACCCCCCCATAACACAACAACAACACATCCTCCTCGTTTTCTCCCCCCTACCCGCCGCAAAACAGCCTAGGTAGTCCCTCCACTACGAGATGCCCTGCTCGCGATCAGATACAGACACTGGAGCATATACTCTGTGCTTGCTTTATTGTTGGGTTTTTTGGGGGGTAAAGTGGATGTTTTGGTTGGGTAGAGATGCGAAGGGGGGGGGGGATGTGATTGGGTTTTTTTGGGGGTTTGGGGGTTTGGGGGTTTAGGGGGTGGTTATAGGAACTGAATTGTGGTAAAGGTGGTAAGGTGGTAAAGGTAGTAAGGTATGTCCTAGGTAGGGATTTGGAAGCTGTTCGAAAAAGCTTTTTTGGTATTTATATATCAGCGCCGTTTCATTTACTACTATCTGGACGGAAAAACCTATATCTCCACCTATAATTACCTTTGAAACCCTAAGCTCTCCTATGTAAAACGCCCCTTAACCCCCCGAAAAACCCACATATCCCTTCCTCCCCCCGAGCCGCACCTACAAAAACACACTCACCCCTACCAACCCCACAAGCACAGCCCCAAGCCACTGCACAGCGTATCCCACCGAGCCGGCACCCGTGAAGGAGGGCGAGTGCGAGGTGGGAGAGAGGGTTCCATTCGAGAAAGTGCTGTTTGAGTAGTTGCCGTTGTAGGTGGAGTTTGAGAGCGGGAGGGGTTTTGCTGAGGGGGTCTAGAAGGGTGTTAGATATGGGATTCGAGGGGAAAGGTAGGAGACGAACGGAAGTCCAGGCATAAGTTGTCGTTTCCGTATCCAGCATGGTAGCTATTTTGTCTTCCACTGTGGTTGTGCCGGCTGAGATGTCGGGGCCTAGACTCGTCGCTGTGGCTGTTATTGTGGCTACGCTGACGCTCATGTCGGGGGGGAGTTCGAAATTGACGCCGACGGATTTGCACATGTTTTGGGTGAAGCCGAGGGTTACTGTTGGGAAATGTTAGGGGGTTGGGATTTTGGGGCAAGGGAAATGGAGCGTACCCTGCTGGTCAGAAACACTGCAAGTGCGGGCGATTAGGGATTGGAGGGAACCCATGAACGCGGGGGTGCAGAAGCAGTGGACGTCGACGTCGGTGCAGCCGGCGGCTGTGATGGCGGATTCGGTCACGTTTGCCTAGGCCGTTGTTAGCGGATTGAAAGACCAAGGAACGTGCGTGGAGGCAATGAGGAAGGCTTACAGCGCACTGCGGGATGCTTGAAAGCTGTGCACTGATAAATGGCATGGCCAGAGCGGCCAATGTAGCAATGGTCGAGATGTGCATCTTGCAGTGATGTTGTCGAAACGATTATTGTTGGTCTCGGAGAGGGTAACACCACTCTGACAGACGCAGAGAACGACGCTCTAGGAGAAGGTTGATTTTTTGGGATA
>JAABUL010004267.1_pt1 | contig 19407 bp, 22 predicted proteins | sample 5559151 | NCBI WGS metagenome assembly JAABUL01 (sample SAMN10711876, study PRJNA513368) | rock metagenome | isolation source: Antarctica rocks | place: Antarctica: Victoria Land, Pudding Butte sud | reverse complement strand
TACTTCACGCAGCACTTGCTGCTTGAACTCTTTGGTAAAGATGCGTCGCTTGAGGCTCATGGTCGGTGGTCTTCCTTTCGGAGTATACCACCTTAACCGTTTGTCTCACTTCAGGGGTGCAGTCCAACCTCACCGCCTTCAACAACTATACCGCTGCCTGGACACGCGCCTACGATGCCGACAACCGAGAAACCGGCGAATACATCGGCCCCACCCGCATCGTCGCCCATTCCTACGACGCCGCCGGGCAGAAGGGGCTGCTCTCCACCACCACCGACACCGACGGGCGCGTCCTCAGCTACGCCTATACCGCCCGCAACGAACTGGCAAGCGTCAGCGAGGCGGCGGGGACGACCAGTTATGCCTACGACGCCGCCGGCAACCAGACCCACCTGTACCTGCCCAACGGCGCCCGCACCGACCAATACTACAACAACAACGGCACCCTGGACCGCTACTACAACTGGGACGGACAGAACGCCATCTATTCGTCTTACGGCTACGGCTACAATGCCGATACGCAGATCACCGGGTGCAACGAGGCGCTGAACTACGCCCCTTACGGCAGCCCGAACGTCAGCCCCACCACCTACGGCTACGACAGCCAGGGGCACCTGACGGGCGAGAACCGCACGGGCAGCAGTCCCAACAGCCAGGGCTACAGCTATAACGGCGCGGGCAACCTTACCAACGTCAGCGGCGTCAACCCGTTCACCTATGACGCCGACGACGAGGTGACGAGCGTGGGGGGCAGCAACGTCTTCGGTCTGACCTACAACGCCAACGGGGACCGGACGGGGGAGACGATCAACGGGCAGGCGACGACGTTCACCTATGACTTCGACGACCGTCTGATGAGCCTGACGGCGGGCGGGACGACGATGACCTACCGGTACGACGCGCTGGGCCGTCAGGTGAGCCGGAGCGTGAACGGGGCGCTGACGGGCTTTTACCTGAACGGGGACCAAAGCCTGGTGGAGAAGGGGCCGACAGGGGGGACGACGCAGTATACCTGGGGGAACGGCCTGATCCGCTGCAATGGGGAGTACCCGCTGACGGACGGGCGCGGGAACGTGCGCCTGACGCTGGACGGGGGCCGGTACTTGACCTCTTCCAACGTCCCGGATGCCTTCGGGATCGGCTCGTTCACGTCGGGAACGGCCAGCGTGTACCAGTGGAACGGAGGGGTGGGCTACCGGACGGAGGGGCTTGCGCCGACGGGGTTGAGCGTGGCGTACTCGTTCCAGAAGGTGGGTGCTCGGTACTACGACCCGACGCTGAAGTGCTTCCTGACGCGGGACACGGAGCTAGGGCAGAAGCCGTATGCCTACTGCGACGGAGACCCCGTCAATCATGTTGATCCCAGTGGGCATAGCGTCCTAAACATCCTCCTCTCATCCGCCGGTGTTAGTATAGGCCCTTTTCACTTAGATGGTGGCTTCGGCATTGCTGTACAATTTCCTGGCTTCGGTGCGAACAGCTTCGGTTTTGAGACTTATGCTACCGGAAACGCTGGGTTCGGCATTGGCTTGGGAGCAGCTGTCTCTCCTTATTTCGGCGGGGTGGGATTTGGAAAGGGCAACTTGAACGGCTTTAATGGGGCTTCAGCTTTTGGAGGCATTTATGCTGACCCTTTCGGAAGCCTTAGTTACAGTCGATCCCTTGGTGGCGGCTATCAAGGGATTCAGGTTGGTCTCCCAAAAGCAGGCCTTCAGGTTGGTGTCTACGGAGGATTAGGAACCACGCGGCGCTTGTTCGGAGGCGGTGGTCAGTTCTAGACTGGAGTACCGTTCAGCTCTCGCAGCGTGTAGAAGTCATCTCATAAACAACCAACCCATATTTGTGTCTATCTGAGGGGCCGTACAGAAAATAGTCTATGAGATGACTTCTAATCAAGACGTATTCCCTATGCGTCTTGTATGGATGATGGTTATGCCTCAAAATAATGCTGCGTTAAACCAAGTATCTCACTACACTTTGCCTTTGTGGCAGGGGCTACTTTTTCTTGCCGGTGGCCTAGCGATTCTGTTGCTCTCGCCATGGATCGTTGCGCTGACTGTTTCGTCTTCCGATTCCGTTTATCAATGGATGTTGAAGAGGTCAGGTCTTGAAAAGATGCCATTGTTCCTTAGAAAAGGTTCCTCAACCATGGGGGCGTACACGAAGATTTGGCACTGGTTCGGCATTTTACTTCTGGGAGGAGCCTGCGTTGTCTTAGGAGTAGCTGCTATATTAAAACAACCCTTTGGGCCTTAACGAGCACATCAAAGGCCATGAGAGCAACAAAAGAAAGTCACAGAAAAATGAAGCATGCTTCCTTGTTCAGTGTTGTAGCAGTTCTTGGCCTAGGGGTTCTGGCTTGTTCGCCAACTGCCTCGCTGGCTGCCCCACTCACGAGCAACCGCGTGGCTCGTGTCCGTGCAGCCATTGAAAAAGTTTACCATGATGAAGATGTAGCAACAATGCGTGGCGATGTAAATGCCGCGATGTCGTACTACGCAAAGACGTATACCGTCGTTCTACCAACAGGACAAACATCTACATACGAGGCAATGAAAAAGGATATAAAACCCCTTTTAGAGCAAACACGCCCTCGACAAAGATCACTCCGAAGTAACTCAAAGATAATCACGTTCAAGCTGAATGGGGCAAATGAAGCGCAGGCGAAAACGAAAAGCGAGAGCGTACAAACCCTTGTAGACCCCATGACACAACAGACGATAATAGTAGCGTCGTACAGCACGACACTGGATAATTTTGTTCGACAAAGCGGCCATTGGGTGCATCAAAAATCAGTTGTTCTTGCGTCTCGAGTCACCAACAACGGACGAGTGGTGCGTCAGTAGTTCTGGATAAGGTTGCCGGCTTCATCACCTTCGTCGCCATGCTCTTGACGGTCTCGGCGGCGGCGACGTTGGCCTCGTAGGCGCGCGTCACGCCCATCAAGTTTTCTGTTTCGGTTGAGGACACAGGTTGGATGAGGTAAACTGTGGGAGGGACGGTTGGGTGGGGGCGCTGACAGGTCAGGAGGAGAGCAGTGGAAACTATCAAAGATAAGGGAGCGGCGGAGACGCCGAGGGCGGAGCAGAACGGCACGAACGAGACAACGCTGCCAGGAGAGAACCCGCTCTCCCGCGTTATCGGCGGGTTTGCCGATGATCCGCTTTGGGACGAGTTCCTTCAGGAGATGGAGCAGTCGCAGCGGGAGATGGACCGGACGCATGGACTAGTCGAGTAGGCCATATTCGCGTTGGATAACGATACTACAAGCCTGCTCTTCCGGGGCCGGAACAGTATTCTGAATCGTCGTGTCCTGGCAATGCCGCCGAACCAACTTTGGCTGCCCGCTGTGGTCGTGGAGGAACAATTTCGAGGGCGGCTGGGCGTCCTGGCGAAGCTGAACCCCGCCCGACCGAAAGAGAGCCTGCTCATCCCGACTGCATACCATGATCTCGTGCTGACCCAAGAGTTCCTGCGGCAGTTCCAAATCCTGCCGTACACCCAAGCGGACGAAGACCTTTATCAGAGCTGGCCGGCGGCGGTCAAACGGGTAAGGACGCGCGACTGCCGCATCGCCGCGACTGCCATCAACCAGGGGTTCACCGTCGTGACCGCCAATCGGCGGCATTTTCAGCAGATACCTAACGTGCAGATCGTTGACTGGAGCATCTGACGCTTCGGTTTTGCCTATGCCCGCCCGATTTCCAGGGCCTTCATCGCCATGCCCTTGACGGCGCCGACGGCGGCGACGTTGGCCTCGTAGGCGCGCGTCGCGCCCATCATGTCCACCATCTCGGTCACGGTGTCCACGTTCGGCAGGTTGACGTAGCCCTGCGCGTCGGCGTCCGGGTGGCCGGGCTGGTAGACGCGCTTGAAGGGGCGCATGTCCGGGACAATGCCCGACACCTGCACGCCGCCCCGCGCAGCCTCAACGCCATTGTCTTCGCCGGACAGGCCCGCCAGGGTCTCGCCAAAGGAAGCCGAAGCTGGGGCCATCGCGACTTCCTGACGGCGGAACGGCCCGCCGCCGGGTGTCCGCGTCGTGTTGACGTTCGCCAGGTTGTTGGCGACCACGTCCATCCGCAGCCGCTCCGCCGTCATGCCCGAAGCGCTGATCGCCAGCGTATCCATAAATCCCATCGGTTAGCGCCCTCCCGCAATCGCATACTTCATGCCCGCGAACTGCCCGCTGAGGAGCTGCGAAGCTGTCTGATAGTAGATCTCCGCCGCCGCCATCCGGCTGGTCTCGGCGTCAATGTCCACGTTGTTGCCGTCGGGCCGCATCGAGCCGCTGCGCTGGGTCACAAGCGAAGGCGAATTGTTTTGACTGTCATCGTCGAGCGTCAGGTGGCGCGGGTCAGGCGCGGCCTGCGGCAGATCGCTCCCCCCTTGCGCCGACTGAAGCAGGGCGGCAAAGGTGGCATCCTGGCGCTTGAAGCCGGGCGTGTTGACATTGGAGATGTTGTTGGAGATGGCTTGCAGGCGCGCAGAGCCTAAGTCTAGGGCCTGCGACAGCGCGGAGATGGTGTCCATGCCGTCATTGTCGGCAGCGCGCGAGGAAAACTGGAGGGCAATTATCAGCAGTGCTACGAATGTGCTATGGTGTGATCATCGCGCGGGGGCGGGCGTCCACCATTTCCTGCGCCTGCTCCACCCCGACCAGAGCAGCGGCGGCGTCGCGGGCCTCGCGCAGCAGGGCGCAGGAGCGGTCGCGAAGGTCGTGGGTGTCCGAAGCGATCACGAGCGGCCAATCGGCGGCATGGGCGAGGATGGCGTGGGCTGTCTTCTGCGCGCTCGTTCCGAAGCGGCCCAGCAGGCTGCCGCTGGTGAGCTGGAAGGCCATCCCCAGGCCGGCACAGGCTTCCAGGAAGGCAAGGCTCTGCTGGACCTCGGCGCAGCGCTCCGGGTGGGCGAGGACGACGCTAAACCTCGCTTCAATCACTTTTCGCAGGCTTTCCAGGCCGCCCACCGGGATGCGGTCGAACGGCGGCTCAATCAGCGCCCAGCGTCCGGCGTCGCCCAGCGTCCCAACCTCGCCGCTGACCAAATCATCGGCGACGCGCGGGGCCATCTTGATCTCAACGCCGGGCACGATTTTGAGAGGGATGCGCGCCCGGTTCAGCGAATTCTGCAAGCCGGCGACGTGTTCGCGCACGGCTTCGGGTCGGGCGGGCCGGCGCAGGAACCAGCCCCGGTGAGGTGTGGCGACCATCGTGTCCGTGCCCGCCGCGACGGCCTGCCGCGCCATCTCCAGGGCCTCGGCCACGCTGCGGGCGCCGTCGTCCACGCTGGGCAGGATGTGGTTGTGGATGTCTACAAACAGGATGACTGCTCCAGGGCGAAAAGAATTTGTGAGACCATGACCAGCGCCGCCGTTTCCGTCCGCAGGATGCGCGGCCCGAGAGAGACGGCTTGGATGCCTGTCTTTCGCGCCGCCTTGACTTCCGAGTCCGTCAGCCCCGCCTCGGGGCCGATGATGACCAGCAGGCGGCTCGGTGGATCGGGGGCGGCTGCCAGCGCCTTCGCCAGCGTCGTCTCCTGTTCCCCCTCGTAGGCCAGCAGCGTTAGGTCAAATTCCCCCGCCGCCGCCGCAACGTCACCGAAGCCGCCGTCTACGCGCAGGGTGGGCAGGATGGCGCGGTGTGACTGCTCCGCCGCCGTCTTGATAATGGCCTGCCACCGTCCCCGTCGCTTTTCGTGCCGCTCCCCTTCCAAGTGCGTCAGGCTGCGTTCGCTGCTGAAGGCCCAGAAGCCGCTCGCGCCGATTTCCGTCCCGCGCTGGAGCACCTGCTCCATCTTCTCGGTGACTTTGGGCAGGGCCTGGGCGACGGTGATCTTGACCGACGGCTCGGTTTGGGGAAAAAACGGCTCGCCCAGCCGCGCCAACGCCTTCGTTTTACCCAGTTCCAGCAGCGTCGCCGGCCACTGCCGACCGGAGCCGTCGAGAACGGCAATCTTATGGCCGGCGTCGGCGTGCAGAACGACGCGCAGGTGGTGAGCGTCGTCGGCCCCCAAGTTAACGATACCACTTGTGATCTGTTCCGGGCGGACCAAGAAACGGGTCACGGTTTCTCTCGCGGTGTTCGGTAGAGAATGGCATCGCTTTGAAGCACTAGGCAAGCCCATTCCGTCTGCCGACGTGTCTCGATGTGCGTGAGACCCACGGTTTCCAAAGCCTGACGCACATCGGCCTCGCGGGTGTCAATGATGCCGGAAGCGATCAGAATGCCGCCCGGCTCGATCAAGGCATTCAACTCTGCGGACATCCCGATGATGACGTCGGCCAATATATTGGCGATTACCACGTCATACTGGCTTGTCGGCAGTGCCTCCGTGACCTCGACGGAGACGCCGTTGGCGGCGGCGTTCTCGCGGGCGATGCGGACGGCCAGCGGGTCGTTGTCGTTCGCCGCAACGGGCGACGCGCCCAGCTTGGCGGCGGCGATGGCGAGGATGCCCGACCCTGTTCCGATGTCGGCGACGCGGCTGCCTGGGTGAACGTAATCTTCCAGCGCGGTGAGGCAGAGCTGCGTGGTGGGGTGGCTGCCGGTGCCGAAGGCCATGCCGGGGTCTATGACCAGGGGGATATCGTCCGGGGCCAGATCGGGATGCTCCCAGGGCGGCGTCACGACCAGGCGGCGGCCCACGCGGAAGGGCTTGTAGAACGCCTTCCAGGCATTCGCCCAGTCGGCCTCCTCGACGTAGCGCAGGGTCAGGTCCGTGCCCGCGCCCGTGATGCCGTACTCCGGCAGCCGCGCCAGCGCGTCTTTGAGCGACGACAGGCGATCCTCCAGCCGGTCGTCCACGGGCAGGTAGCCGGCAACCGCAGGCGGCAGGGCGGCCTCGCGCACTTCAAAGCCGCTGCACCCGGCGGCGTACAGGGCCGCGCCCACCGCGTCGGTCGCTTCCGGCCCCACGTCAATGATGATTTCGGCCCAGCGCAATTTCCGTGTTCCTCTTCATCCCGTGCTTGCCTCATCAGCCGGCAAGCAATCAAGGGTCTGCGCTTTCATGGCATCGATCATGAAAAACATCCCTAAGGCTGACGCCATGTGCCCAAACGAACCCGGTTCGTCCTCTTCGTTGAAGCCCGCAGGCTCATACACTTCGCGTATCAAAAAGCCTGCTTCGACCAAACCTGTGAATATATCCGACAGGAGATGGCGGAATTCGCCGGTCATCTCGCCTTCGTCCATGTTCTCGCTGCCATCCGGCCTCATCAGGATCGGCCCGCCGCGATACGGCTCCGACAGCCGGTATCCCTGACCATCCCAGCCGTTGTCAGTCCCCGAAAAACACGCCGGCACCGTGGCCGGATTCATATAGGTGTTCCGATACCAGCCTCCTGGTTTCAGCACACGGGCCACCTGTTTGAAGACGACACGGACATCGGGCACATATACCATGGAAACACCCTGAATGACGAGATCGAAATGATCTTCATCGAACATGGAGAGGTCGCGCATGTCGCCCTCTACGGTCTCGACACGATAGCCGTAGTGGCCGGCGGCGACGTGATCCGCGTCAAGCTGTTTGGCGGAAAGGTCCAAAACCGTGACTTCGGCCCCAAGCAAGCCGTAGAGCACCGATTGCTGCCCGCCCCCGCTGGCGAGACAAAGCACGCGCTTCCCCTGAACGCCCCTGGTGATGCGCTTGGTATAGCCTTCCTCAAACGGCTTAGGCAACTGAGTGATCTTGCCTTCCGCATAGGCGGCAATTACGTCACGATCAACGTCAAGAAAAGGTCGTGTCCCTGCATCCGTGGAGCTGATCCCGCCGGCCTCCCAATTATGCTTATTGATACGAGCAGTTTCATCCAGTATTTCCACAACCGGCCTCCATGATGCGTATCAAGAAGTAAATAGAAGTAAATAGGCGTTGCCGTCGCTGACGGCTCCTCGACAAAGGCTATTTGTGCGAGAACGCGCCCTTGACCTTGCCCAGCAGCCCGCGATCTTCCAGGTGGAGCGTTTCGCCCGAAGCCGCCGCCAGCTCTTTGACCAGGCGGCGCTGCTCCTCGGTGAGCTTCTGGGGGACTTTCAGCTTGATGCTGACGATCTGATCGCCGCGCTCCGGGCTGCGCGAGTTGACATCGGGGAAGCCCTTGCCGCGCAGGCGGAAAGTCATCCCCGGCTGCGTCCCTTCGGGGATGGTCAGCTTCTCGACCCCGCCGAGAACCGGCACCTCGAAGGTATCGCCCAACGTCGCCTGCGCGAAGGTGACGGGCGCCTCATGCACCACGTCCATGCCGCGCCGCGTGAAGTGGGCGTGCGGCTGGACGTAGATGATGACATACAGGTCGCCGCGCCCGCCGCCGCGCGGCCCCACGTCGCCCTGGCCGGGGTCCACCAGCCGCGTTCCCGAATCCACGCCGGCGGGGATGTCCACGGTATGCTCCGCCGTCTGACGCACACGGCCCTGGCCCCGGCAGGGGGGGCAGGGGTCGGTGATGACGCGGCCCGCCCCGCCGCAGCGGGCACAGGGGGCGACCGTCGCGAACGAGCCGAGGATCGTGTTCTGAACATGGCGTACCTGGCCGGTGCCGGAACAAGCAGAGCAGGTTTGGGGCGCGCTTCCGGCTTTGGAGCCGTTGCCGTGGCAGGTCCCGCAGGCCTCCATCCGGGAAAGGCGCAGGGACTTGGGAATACCGGACGCGGCCTCCTCCATCGTGATCTCCAGGTCGTAGCGCAGGTCGTTCCCCTGCGTCGCCTGCTGCCGGGCGCGCTCGCCGGAGGACCGTCCGCCCCCGCCGCCCGCGCCGAAGAACATGTCGAAGATGTCACCGAAGCCGCCTTCGCCCATGCCGCCAAAGCCCGCCGCCGGTCCTTCGTGCCCGTACTGATCGTACAGGGGGCGCTTTTCGGAAGAGGAGAGGACCTCGTGCGCCTCGTTCAGCTCCTTGAACTTCTCCTCGGCGCCCTTGTCGCCGGGGTTGACGTCAGGGTGATACTTGGCGGCTAGTTTCCGATAAGCCGAGCGGATTTCGACCACGGACGAGGTCCGCGTGACTCCCAGCACCTCATAATAATCGCGTTTGTTAGCCATAAAATAATTACAGGAAGAATTTCAGATGCGTCGTTCAAGTGACAAACAGTGGGGCCGAACGCCTCTGCTGCCAGAACAACACCAAAGAATGGGTGCTGGTTTCCGGGAGGGCATTCGACCCCGCAGAACTCCATTGTGAGTTCGCCGGTTTTGAGGAAAAGATCACACGTCGCGGAAGTCGCTCGCGCCGGACGCTTCTTCCTCTTTCAGCATCTCATCCATGTCAATGCGGCTGTCGGCGTCCGGGTCAAAGCCGCTGGCGCCGACCGATGTTTCTGCCCCGGGGTCCTCAATCGCCGTGACCTTGCTTAAGTCCGGCACTGCCTGAGCGGGGGCGGGGGCGCTGTTGCCGTTCTGGCGCGACTTCGCCTCATAGAATGCGCTGCTCAGAGTCATCAGGGCTGCGTTCAGTTCTTCCATGCCGAGTCTGGCCCCCGCCGTGTCATAAGCGTTGATGGCGGCCGTCAGCCGTCCGGCGGCCTGATTGACGCCTTCGATCAGGTTCTGCGGAACCAGACCGCGCGCGTCGGCGGCGATCCGCATGGCCGTATAGATTTGCTGGTCGGCCTTGTTCTTGATCTCCTGCTCGTCGCGCCGCTTCTCATCCGCCTTGCGGTACTGGTCGGCCTCGTGGACCATGCGCTCGACCTCGGACTGGCCCAGGCCGCTGGAAGCGGTGATGACAACCTTTTGCATGTTGCCGGTCGCCATGTCTTTGGCCGAGACGTGGACAATGCCGTTCTGGTCAATGTCGAAGGTGACTTCGATGCGCGGCAGCCCGCGCGGGGCTGGCGCGATGCCGTTTAGCTGGAACTTGCCCAGCGTCTTGTTGTCCACGGCGAAATCGCGCTCACCCTGGAGGACATGGATGTCCACGGCGGATTGGTTGTCCACGGCGGTCGTATAGACCTGGGAGGCCGACGTTGGGATCGTCGTGTTGCGCTCAATCAGCTTGGTGAAAACGCCGCCCTGAGTCTCAATGCCCATCGAAAGCGGCGTGACGTCGAGGAGGACGACGCTGGTGACCTGGCCGCCGAGGATGCCGGCCTGAATCGCCGCGCCCTGGGCGACGATCTCGTCCGGGTTGACCCCTTTGTGCGGCTCCTGGCCGAACATGGTGCGGACGCGCTCCTGGACGACCGGCATGCGGGTCATGCCGCCCACGAGCAGCACCTTCTGGATACCCTTCGGCTCCAGCTTGGAGTCGCTCAGAGCCTGCGTGGTGGGGCCGATCATGCGCTCGATCAGGTCCTGGGTCATCTCCTCAAGCTGGGCGCGGGTCAGGGTGAGCTCCAGGTGGGCGGGGCCTTCGGGCGTGGAGGAGATGAACGGCAGGTTGACGCTGGCCGTCATCAGCGTGGACAGCTCGATCTTGGCCTTTTCCGCCGCTTCCTTCAGTCGCTGCATCGCCATCCGGTCTTTGGTCAGGTCAATGCCGCTTTCTTTTTTAAACTCGGCCGTCATCCAGTCAATGATGCGGATGTCCCAGTCGTCGCCGCCCAGGTGGGTGTCGCCCGACGTCGCCCGCACCTCGAAGACGCCGTTGTCGAGTTCCAGAATGGAGACGTCGAAGGTGCCGCCGCCGAGGTCCCAGACCAGCACCGTCTGCTCGCCGGTCTTGTCCTTCCCGTAGGCGAGGGCCGCCGCCGTCGGCTCGTTAACGATCCGCACGACTTCCAGGCCGGCGATCTTGCCCGCCTGTTTAGTGGCCTCGCGCTGGGCGTTGGAAAAGTAGGCCGGGACCGTGATGACGGCGTCGGTGACGGGTTCGCCCAAGAACCCTTCCGCGTCCGCGCGCAGCTTGGTCAGGATCATCGCCGAGATTTCTTCGGGCGAGAATTCCTTGCCGTCAATGGACACCTTGTAGCGGGTCCCCATCTGGCGCTTGATGGACGAGATCGTCCGGTCCGGGTTGGTGATGGCCTGGCGCTTGGCAAGCTGCCCAACCAGGCGTTCCCCCGTCTTGGAAAAGCCAACGACTGAGGGGCACAAACGGCTCCCCTCGGCGAGCGTGATGACGACCGGCACCCCGGTCTCGTCAATGGCGGCTACGACGGAGTTGGTCGTCCCCAGGTCAATCCCCACTGATTTTGCCATATCGTTTTCCTATGCGCCTTCGGCGTGGTTATCGCCGGGCTCCTCCGTGGTCGTTTTTTCCGTCATGAATTTTTCCGTCGTCAGTTTTTCCGCGCGGCCGTCCGGCAGCGCCGCTGCCAGGACGACGCCCGGCGTACCTGAAGGGGCAGCCTGCGGTACAAGGTCTCCGTCTGCCTCGGTCGCGGTGACTTTGCCCGCCGCGATCTCTTCGAGCGCGATGGTGAGTGGATTCGTGGACATGGTCTCAATTAAGACCGGCGCTCCTTCTTTGATCTGCTTGGCGCGCTTGGCGGACAAGACGACAAGTGAATAGCGGCTTTTGACCTTGTCTTCGATGGTGTCTGCGGATGGATAAATCAAAAGTGAATAGTCCTTTGTATGGCCCCTGTGTATGGCCCCTGTGGAACTTCGCGTAGTCCCTATCTTATTCCTGCTTATTCCTAGTGTCTGCCCGGTCCTCGTGAGGCCTGGGTTCCGGCTCCTTTGCCGACCAAAGGCCCTCCATCTCCAAAATCAGTTTGACGCCGTTCATGTTGACGCCGCGCTCTTCCGTCAGGTAGCGGATGCGAGCCAGCAGCGCCACGTCCCGGTCCGAGTAGAGCCGCCGATCCTTGGCCGTGCGCTGGGGGCGGACGATGCCTTCCTTGTCCAGTACGCGCAATGTCCAGGAGGGCAAACCGGCGAGCTTGGCGGCAATGCTGATTACATAAACCGGCTCATCCGGCGCTTCGGCCCATTCGGGCACCCCCGGCGGCCTGCCTTTCGCCGCGTCCTGTTGCCCAGCAGACATGGCCTGAACCCCTTGACAAACCTTAGACGGCCTGCCGTGGGTACAGACCTTATACTTTTCTCACCTACATTATAGTCATTTCCCCGTAGTTCGTCAAGCGGTGTTTGCAGGACACGGAAAACAGGTGAAAAAAGTCCGCAAACGACCCCCATCGTGGCTTCCGCCGTTCAGGTATAATGCCCGTATGTCCCCTCGTGTCCGCAAACTCCTCCCATTCGTAGGAGGCGCCGTCATCCTGGGCGCTGCGCTGCTCGTCTGGGCGCTGGACCCGCACCGCAAGGTCCCGCTGCGTAAAGTTTTCAACCCTGTCGAATGGGTGCGCCACTGGAAGGGCATAGACCACTACGACCCCGGCCAAGCGCTCCTCCAGGAGGGCGACCCCAATGTCCGCGAAGTTGCGCTGACCTTCGACGACGGGCCGGACCCGCGCTACGGTCCTGCCGTCGCCGCCATCCTGAAACAGAAGAACGTTCCCGCCACGTTCTTTCTGGTCGGGATGCGTGTCAAGGAGCACCCGGAAGTCGCCCGACTGCTGGCCCGCGACGGCTTCGAACTGGCGAACCACACCTACAACCACCAGAGCCTGCCCGCCTTGAAGCCCCACGAGATCGCCAACGAGCTGCGGCTGTGCGACGCGGACATCGCGCAGGCGACCGGGCAGCACACGGCCTTGATGCGCCCGCCGGGCGTCCAGTACAACGACAAGGTGCTGGGTGTCGCCAAAGCGTTGGGCTACGTCACCGTGTCCTGGACCGTCGGCGCCAAAGATTACGACAAGGACACGACGGCGGACTTTATCAAGGAGCGCGTGCTGGACCGCGCCGCGCCCGGCGCGATCATCCTGCTGCACCAGGACACGCCCGCCACGGTTTCGGCCCTGCCCGCCATTATTGACGGCCTGCGCGCCCAGGGCTACCAGTTCGTCACCATCAGCCGGATGCTGGACCGCCTCCATGCGCGGTGGCCCACGCCGCCCGTCACTAATCTTTCCCCGAAATGAAGCCTTTAAAAGCGAAGCCCTTGACAAACAATCGGGGGGCTAGGTAAACTTGAACAATCTTTATATAAAGTCGGGTCCTGAGCCGAGCGGCGCTGTTTGATAGCCGCCTGAATCATCCCACGGAAGTCTCACGCCAGAAAGTCTCACGCGCCATGTCGTCCCTCAAGCCGGTCACGCTCAAAGATGTGGCCGAGCGGGCCAAAGTGTCCCAGTCCGTCGTGTCCACCGTCCTGAACGAGCGCCAGAACGGCATCTTCGTTTCGGAAGGGACACGCCTGAACGTGCTGGCGGCGGCGGCCCATCTCGGCTACACCGCCCGTCACCGCGCCCAGCCGACTGTCCGAAAACCCAGCCGCCCCTTGCGCCGCCCCGGCATGGCGACCGAGCCGCACCTGGTCGGCGTCCTGCTGGGGCGCCGGTTCGGCGGCAGCTTGTTCACCGACACGTTCTACGGCATCAACGAGGCGCTGGCCGCACAGGGGTATCATCCCCTGATGCTTGATACCTATGCCGACACCTATCAGAAGGCGGCGGAAAAAGAGGCGGAATGCCTGCGCTACGCCCGCGAAAACGGCTTCGCCGGGGTGGTCCTGTGGCACGAGGGCGGCCACGCCAATGTGGATCTGATCCAGACTTTGCGGGCCGAAATCCCTGTCGTCGCCATAGACCGCCGTGTCCCCGGCGTCGCCCTGGACTTCGTGGGCACCGACAACCTTCAAGGCGCTTACGAGGCCACGCAGCACCTGATCGCGCAGGGGCACACACGGATCGCGCACTTGACGGGCATGGAGACGACCGAGGCCGCCGCTGATCGGCTGCGCGGCTACCAGCAGGCATTGCGCGATTCCGGCCTGGAGTTCAACCCGCGCGACCTAATCCTGCTGCGCGACGGCGGCCGCCGGCTGGACCCGAGCCAGACGCGTCAGCTCTTCATGGGCCAAAATGCCCCCACCGCCGTGTTCCTGCTGGCGGACTTCTGGGCGCCGCCCCTCGTGGCCGAGCTGCGCCGCCTCGCCCTGCGCGTCCCCGAAGACATCGCCCTGGTCGGCTTCGACGACGTCGTCCCTCCGGGCCTGGATGACCTGGGCCTGACCACGATGGCCCAGGATTTTGACGGTATCGGCAAGACCGCCGGCTCGCTGGTCCTGCGCCGAATGGCCAACCCGCAGGCTCCTTTCGTGACGGAAGTTTTCCCCGCGCGCCTTGTCGTCCGCCACTCCTCTCTGGGCTACGCCCCGCTCGCCGTTCCCTCGCCGCCTGCTCCGCCAACCCGGCGGGCACTGGCCGCAGTCTCGCCGTAATCAGTCTCGCCGTAATCAGTCTCGCCGCAATCGCGAAAACCCCGCAATTTTGCTGTCTCGCCCCCGCTTCTCCCGCGTCCGACAATCAGGCTTAACCAGATCTTTCCCGTATTCTTTTCAGGGAGTTAAGCCATGTCCACGCGCCGCTTCGTCGCCTACTTTCTTGCCGTTTCCGCCGGTTCAACGGTCGCATTCGCGTCCACGCTGATGGGGCAGCCTGCGCCGCAGGAAGCGGCTATGAGAGAAACGGGGATGGTTTTGACAGCCCCAGATGCGGGAGTGGATGCGCTGACGCCCGAAACAACCCGGCTGCCTCAAGCGTCGCCGAGGTATCCCCGCCCACCTCTCGCCTCCAAAACAGCGCAGATGGCGCTGGTGAAATAGGCTGATCTGCTGAAACAATCTCCGCGTTTTTCTGTCTATGAGGGTATAATGGGAAGTCGCACGGCTTCTCCCGAAATTCCCAGGTTTCGAGAAGACACAGAGCGCGAGGATGTTTTATGCCCCCGGACGGATGGTTTCGCCGTAAATCCAAATTTGCCCCCGCCCCCGCCGCCGAATCGGCGGCGCTGGTTCCCGAGGGAGTCGCCACCAAGTGCGCCCGCTGCGGCGAGATTTTGTTCACCAAGGACTTTGAGAAGAACTTGAAAGTCTGCTCGGTCTGCGGCTTTCACCACAAGTTGACGGCCGGGGAGCGGATCGCCTACACTGTAGATGAAGACTCCTGGCACGAGCTGTTCACCGATCTCCGCTCAACAAACCCTTTGCCCTTTCAAGATTATGAGGCAAAGCTCGCCAAAGCCGTTGGGGCGACGGGCGGCAATGACAGCTTCCGGGTGGGCTTGGCGCGGATTGCCGGCAACCCGGTCGTCCTGGGCGTGGCGGACTTCCATTTCATGGCCGGCTCTATGGGGTCGGTGCATGGGGAGAAAGTCGCGCGGGCGATGGAGGAGGGCGTGTCGCGCCGCCTTCCCGTGGTGATTTTTACGGCGACCGGCGGAGGCGCGCGGATGCAGGAGGGCCTGCTGTCTCTGATGCAGATGGCGAAGACGGCGGCGGCGGCGGCCCGGCTGGCTGAAGCGAATCTGCCCTATCTCGTCGTCTTGACCGACTCGACCATGGCCGGCGTCCTCGCTTCCTATGCTTCCCTCGGCGATGTTCACCTGGCGGAACCCGGCGCGACCATCGGCTTCGCGGGTGCGCGCGTCGTCGCGCAGGCGACCGTGCAGAAGCCGCCCGAAGATTACCAGACGGCGGAATGGCAGCTCGCGCACGGACATGTTGATGCCGTCATCTCCCGCCGCGACCTGCCCCAGACACTGGCGACTCTGCTGACGATGCTGGCGGCCCGCTCCGCCGATGTCCCGGTTCATGCGCTGTCTCCCGCCCGCAATAGGACGAACGGCGCGATGAACGGGCCTCTGGCTTTGTCAGGCGTAGAGGACAGTTATGCCTAGCCTGAACGTCCTTGACTTCGAGAAGTCCATCGCCGAGCTGGACGAGAACCTGTCCAAGCTCCGTCAGGTCGTCGCCGACCGGGCCAACCCGCAGAACACGCCGGATCTGCCTGATCGGATCGCCGATCTGGAGGAGCATAAGTCGGCCGTCCTGTCCTCGTTCTTTTCCCATCTGTCGCCCTGGGACAACGTTCTGCTCGCGCGCCATGTCAAGCGTCCGTACACGCTAGATTATGTCGGGGCGATCTTCGAGGACTGGACGGAGCTGCACGGGGATCGTCTGTTTGGCGATGACGGCGCGATTGTTGCTGGGCTGGCGAAGCTGGACGGCCTCCCGGTCGCCGTGGTCGGGCATCAGAAGGGGCGCGACCTCAAGCAGCGCCAATTTCGAAACTTCGGCTCGGCCCGGCCTGAAGGCTTCCGCAAGGCAGGCCGCATCATGGCCCTGGCCGCCAAGTTCGGCCTGCCGGTTATCACCCTGGTGGACACCGCCGCCGCCGCCGCCGACATCGCCGCCGACGAGCGCGGCATTTCGGAGGCCATCGCGCGCTCCATGTATGAGATGGCGACCCTGCCTGTGCCCATCGTCTCGGTGGTCATCGGCGAGGGCGGCAGCGGCGGCGCGCTGGGCATCGCGGTCGCCGACCGCATCCTGATGCTGGAACATGCCGTTTACTCGGTCATTCCCCCCGAAGGATTCGCGGCCATCCTGTGGCGCGACCCGGAGCGCAAGGACGAGGCGGCCAAAGTCCTGAACCTGACCGCGCAGCGCGCTTTGGAGTTGGGCGTCATAGACGGCATCATAGACGAGCCGCTGGGCGGCGCACACCGGGACTACGCCGAGGCAGCAACGAGTGTCAAAGCGGCGCTGCTCAGTCACCTGACCCCCCTGCTGGACGTTCCCGTCCCGGCCCTGGTCGCGCAGCGCTACGAGAAGTTCCGCCGCATGGGGCAGTTCTCCGAGGGGGAAGGCGAGGCGGCCTGACCCACCGGGCGCCGTGCCATAATAACCCCATGCCCCTGAAGTATCCGCGCCCCAAAGGGACTCACGACCTTTATCCCAATGCACCGGACTGGCAGGATGACAGCAACCGCTGTCAGTACCTGGAAGATCAATTCCGTGTGCTTTGTTGTCTGTATGGCTATGGCGAGATGCGGACGCCCGTCTTCGAGTCCACCGACCTTATCACCCGTTCCATCGGCGAGGAAACTGACATCGTCTCCAAGGAGATGTATACCTTCGTCACTAAAGGCGGCGACTCCCTCACCCTGCGCCCGGAAAGCACGGCCCCCGTCCTGCGCGCTTATCTCCAGAATTCACTCTATGCCCAGGGCGGCGTCACCAAGCTCTACTATAGCGCCACCCACTTTCGTTACGAGCGCCCGCAGAAGGGCCGCTACCGGCAGCATGAGCAGCTTGGCGTCGAGGCGCTCGGTGCGGACGACCCCGCCCTGGACGCCGAGGTCATCGGGCTGGCTCTCGCCTTCTTCCGCAATGTCGGCGTCCGCAACTTGACGCTCAAGCTGAACTCCGTCGGCTCCTTCGAGTCCCGCGCCGCCTATCTGGTCGCACTGAAAGCCTACGTCGAGCCGTACCTCCCAGAGTTTAGCGCCGAAGGACAGGCCCGATTTCACGCCAACCCCTTGCGGCTGCTGGATACGAAGAACGCGCGCGAGCTGGAAGTTCTTTCGGAGGCGCCGACCCTCTCCGCTTACCTGGCCGACGACGAGCGGGCGCATCACGAGGCGCTGATCGGCTATCTGGCCGATGCGGGGGTCGCGTATCAGCCGGACCCGTTCCTGGTGCGCGGCTTCGACTACTACACCAAGACCGCCTTCGAGATACAGTCGCCGGACCTGGGCGCGCAGAACGCCCTGGGGGGCGGGGGACGCTACAACAAGCTGGTGGAGGAGATCGGCGGGCCGCCGACGCCCGGCATCGGCTTCGGGTTGGGCGTTGAGCGCGCCCTGATTGCCCTCCAATCGCTGGCCGTTGAAATGCCGCCGCCCCCTGTTCCGACCGCCTTCATCGTCATCCAGGGGCAGGCCGCCCGGCCCGTCGGGATCAAGCTACTGGCCGACCTACGCGCGGCGGGCATTTCGGCTCAGACGGAGTACGGCGGGCGCAGCATGAAGGCGCAGATGAAGGCCGCTGACCGCGCCCAGGCCCGCTACGCGCTCATTCTGGGCGACGACGAGATCGCGGCCAATACCATCCAACTTAAGAGCCTTTACGACGGCTGGCAGCACCACATCCCGCTGGCCGAGGCCGTCGAGTGGCTGGAAGGCGGCGGCGCCCGCCGCCCCGCGCCCTGAAAATCCGCGTGATGCCTGTCCTACGCCCGTTCGTCCCGATCCTCGCCCGCGCCCTGCACGCCGTCGCCCTGTCCCTGTGGCTCGGCGGCCTCGTCGCCATCGGCGCGCTGGTCGCGCCCACCGCTTTCCAGGTCACCCGCAGCCACCCCGCCTTTGCCGGCAATCCGGCCTTGCAAAACGCCATCGCGGGCGGGGTCGTCGGCGGCAGTCTGCACCTATTCACCTTCGTCTGCTACGGCTGCGGCCTCCTGCTGCTCCTGGCAAACGCCCTGCTCCTGCGCCACGCCCATCGCCGCTGGGCATTGGCCGCAATAGTCATCACCTGCCTGCTGCTGGGCACGGCCCTCACCCTCGGCGTTTCTCTCACGCCCGCGATGGACGCTGCCCAAGCGCACGGCGACAGGGCGACCTTCGACCGCCTGCACCACCTCTATGAGTAGATTTCCTCAGTGGTGCAGATGCCCCTGCTGCTCCTGCTGGCGCTGTGCAGCGCGTTGCGAGACACGCCGCGCAAGGATGTTTAGGCCCCAGGCAGATGGTAACAGGGATAACAAAACGCGCCATCTTAGTCCTTGTCCTTCTTCTCTGTCCCCAGCAGCTTCGCGCCGTTCAGCCCCAGCACCGCCCCAAACAGGGTTCCGATAATGCCTGCGAGAGCCGTAATCGCATTCTTTCGCAATTCTAAGTCCTTGTCAAAGATTGCGATGTAGCCGCAGGTGCCGGTTACAAGAAGAGCGATGACGATGGTGACGCCAAGAACAATCAGCACCAGCCTTTGCCGGAACTGTTCTTTGCTTGTCGCCATTTCCCGCTTGTGAGCAGCCTCCAAAGGGTCTTCGGGTGGCTTGTAGGAAAAGCCGACGTGTTCAAGGATCTGGCCGGGTAGTTCAGTCGGAACCCGGAAGAAACCTGGCAGGGCGGGAGTCGTTGGAGACAAATCTTGGTCGTCTTGCTTCGCATCCATGCACTGATCCTCCTGCTAGGGCAGCACGACTTCCTGCACTGTCTTGTTCTGTTCGTCTATCAGATTAATTTTCTTGCCGGCCTCGCGCGCGTCGCTCAGGTAGGCGTAGCTGGCGACTGCGCGCCGGATGATTTCTGACTTAGGAACCTCTTTGGACTCCGCAAGGTCGGTCAGCACCTTGTCGAATTTAGGCCCCAAATCCATCGTGAAGCGTCGCGTCATTTCTCCCCCCCCCCATATACTTTTTACTGCATTATTACTGCAATATACCACAAACTACTTTAAACGACACACTGCATATCCAAATCCGCGGGAGTGTCCAGTTTCGCGCAGGAGTAGCCGATAATCCTGGCATGACTACCTGCCCCTCCACCATTGCCTGCCCTTCTTGCGCGGCCACCGACCGCCAGACCAAAGCCGGCTTCAATCGCTGCGGC
>JAABUL010004266.1_pt1 | contig 19410 bp, 1 predicted proteins | sample 5559151 | NCBI WGS metagenome assembly JAABUL01 (sample SAMN10711876, study PRJNA513368) | rock metagenome | isolation source: Antarctica rocks | place: Antarctica: Victoria Land, Pudding Butte sud | reverse complement strand
ATCCAGAGCCTCTCTCGCTTCTAGCAAGACACAAAAGGCTGCAAGTGACTCCAAAAAATAGGACAACTCCTGGAAGCGCTATAAAAAGTACCATGTTACAGCAGAGTCGATACTAAGGGAAATGTATTCAAAGATAACTGTAACGGTCCGATACCTCAATATCCAGAATTAGTGTCGCCCCCCCGAATTTTGGAAAATCAGTTTTCATTTTTGGTCCGGGATTGCAAATATCATCAATCCCTCAACATCAACGCAATTTTTTGATCAAATTTCGCTCTTATATTAGAATTACTATATCTATCAATGCTGTTGTAGGTTTCTAGCATCTTAAATAGCTTGCGACAAGAGTTATATGCGTAATTGCGATTTTGAACATATTGCCTCGACACACTTTGGGCATTTCTACCAAGCTTCACCAAGCCCCGCCAAATGCGCTTATCAAAATTTCTCTACAACAATAGTAAGATATAACGGTATTCGTAATGTTCAAAATTGATACAAATCGATAAATCAACTATACGTATTACTTTATCAAACTTTTGAGTAGTTTACACGCGAAAATGTTAAAGAATTGGTAATATTTGCAATCGACAATCGAAAATAAAAAATGATTTTCCAAAATTCGAGAGGGCGACACTAATTCTGGATATTGAGATACTAATCGTGGATGCCTCACTAAGAATCGACAAGCACTTCTTAGTGAGTCGCATCTCAAATATCAATGCAGTTCAAACATTAGATTTTAGGAACTTTTCTATCCATTATTACAACATTATTAATATAGCTTTGTTTTATATAAATAGCGCGTTCAATTAAAGCTATAGATATGCTCTACAAATTATATATTGAAAGTTAATTAATTAAATAAGAAGTAGTAGAATTTTTAATAGCAAAAAAGATAGTTTTTTAAAATCAAAAAACAATCTTATTAAAGAAATAATTAATTAAGTATTTACAAACGCATTATTAAGTTTTTTTAAACTTAAAAAAATTACTTTATTAAGCACTATATATATTGACTTTATACAATAAGAAATATTCAAGCAAATTAGTTAGTATTTATATAATATATTAGAAATATTAGAAATATATCTTCTAAATATTTTAAAATTGCGTTAGAATTATTCTTGTTTTTATGTTAAATATTATAATATTTCTATATATACTACTTTTTGTAAATATTTGCAACGTATAAATATCTTGCAAATACTTTTAACGCAATTGATTTAAATTTTACTCTATTACAAATATCTATATATTTTAAGTTTTTCTTATATATTAATCTATATTATCTTATAACCTATATTGCTAATTTAATTGAAAAATATTGTTCTAGTATTTGAATAAAACTTCTTTTATTCAATCTATAGAAGCAGTTGTTATAATGCTTGTAATAATTGTAAAAATAGGAAAGATTCTTGATAAATAGAAGAAACTTAAGTAAATATTAATTATTGTTGTATAAAAATTAACATAAATGCTACTAATCTTATTTAAAGAGTTTTTTGTTATAGAATTACTAGTTTTTTTATAATAAGTCTAGTTTATATACTATTCTTCTCTTGTTACAATTTTCTTCTTTACAATATTATAAGAATATTAAAGAGAAAATTAGATATCTAATTATTAACTAATAGAATTAAATCTATTAGTGTAATATTATAGCGTCTCCGACGCGCTAGCGTCTTAGAGTATGGCAGAGCACGTAATCTTAGATGTCTATAAAAGTCTCAAATAGCACAATATCTCTTTCTAATTAGATAGCGAGAAATAGACTCGTACATTATAACGAGCTAAGTATTAGATAGAAAGAAAGCTTGTCTTTTGTTGTTTTTTAACAATTAGTTCTACTACTATCTATCTTATATGATTGAGATATACTAGTAATACAAGTCTATTATATTTTACCTCTTTTATATTTTAGTGCGTCGACAAAGAGCAAATATACTTGTATCTTATAATTCTAATTATTTTATCTTTCGAAAAGAAAGATTTGAGACATAATAGTATTATATTGAACTATAATAGTTTAAACTATAACAACTATTTAACTATCAAATTAAAGTTTAAAGAATTTAAGTTCTTTTAAAACAATAATTGTTTACAAAATATTAACAAACATAATTATTATTAATATATTAATAACAAAGAAAATAGTTTAAATACTATTAGAGCTTTAGCTTTATATTAACAAATTAAAATCTTAATAATAAAGATTTAAGATTTGCAAAAGACTTAGCAAATTTAAACTATAGCAATTAAAAAAAAACCTTTGAAATTTCTTAATTTGTTATTCTAGTTGTATTGTTATTGATAATATTTAAGTTTCTAAAACTCGAAAAACTAAAATTATACAAAAGTTTAAACGTAGATAAATATATTATTTAATTTTAGAATATTAATATTAATATAATACAATTCTTGATATATTCTATTACAAATAAGAATAAAATTCTCTATTATATACTATTTTTAAAAAACAATTTTGTTATCTAGTAATATTTAAAAACAAACAATAGTACTAAATTGAAAAGCAAGATCTTTAAAAAATTTAGAGAGTTTTTATTAAATTTAATAACTAATTTTGCTATTTGTTGTTTTTTTGTCTACAAAAGATAAAAGATTTTTAGATAGAAATTAAATTAAAAAATAACTATCTTTAAAAAATATCTAAATAAACTAGAAATTTATCTATTGTTGTCTTTAAAAAAGTATAGAATCTATATATTTTTAACTAAGTTAAGTTAAATTGAACTTAAAAGTAAATTTTTTAGATATTAATAATATATAGAATATTTGCAATAAATTTCTAGCTATAACTATTATATAAAAATAAATATTAAATTGCTGTCAAAAGTATCTACAAGATATTTGTGTATTACAAATACTTGCAGAAAGTAATATATATAGAAGACAACTATCTTGTTACAATTGTATCTATAGATTCTATAGAGTTTATAGATACAAATTGTAATATATTTTATTAATAAATCGTATCTATAAGATCTATAGAGTTTATAGATAAAATACAGACATTGTATTTTATTGATAAATTATATCTATAAGATCTATAGAATCTATAGATACAAATAATATATTTTTTTAATAAAATATTTTATTCTAAAATTAGTAATTCTTAATATAATAATATTATATTCGATTTCTTAACAATTCGATTTAATTTCTAATATTGAAATCGAAAATTAAGTTAAATTGAATTGAATTGAGTTAATTTTAAAATAATAGAAATCGACTTAGATTTTAAGTTAATTTCTAGAGTTAAAATTGTCGAGTTAAATCGATTTCTAAAGTTGAAATCGAAATTTAATTCAACAGTTAATCTAACAAATATTTCTATTCTTTTGTATTAAAATCGAACAATAAATTATATTTATATATTAATTATAGAAAGCTAAATACAATTACTATTAAGAATTGTTATTTATTGTTTCTAATTATATAAATACTAAATTATCTATACAAAGCAAAGCATTTAATTGTCTTAAATTTAAAAAATATCTACTATTGTATTTGTATTAAATATAATAAAAAATAAAAAATAATATTTTGTATATACTATAGATATTTTAAGTACTAAATTATGCTATTTAAACTAACAAATATACTTGCAATTTTCTAGATTTATATTAATAAAATATTGCAAGAGCTAATAGATATAATTTGGTCGTTACTCCGCACACACTACTCTACTTTGCTTATACATTATCCCCTACTACAGCATCTTCGAAGCGAACAATAATTCTAGAAATTTTTCTTCGTTCTTAACGAGCTGTAATCTAATACAGAGCAGAGTTTCGCGTCAAAAAACAAGTTAGATTGAGATAAGCTCAACGCAGTTGTTTCTCGGAAGAGTTGTCGAAGGCATAATTAGAAACTAGAATTTGGATTAGAGGATTAGAGTTAATATATTTTGTATAATGCGAGTGGTATGTAAGCAAAGTAGGGTAGTGTATATAAAGTGGTTACCTATAATTTGCATAATTTATATAGATAACATACTTGTATATAGTAATAATTCGACAAAATACTAATATTATATTAAGTAGATAGATGCTAGAACGTTTTCGCAAATATTTGTTATACGTTAATCTAAAAAAGTGTAAATTTAATATTATAAAGATTAAATTTCTAAACTTTATTATATTCTTAGAAAATATATAGATAAACTTAAAAAGAATTAAAACAATTAAAAAGTAATTTAAATTAGTAAATTTATTGCAAGATTTAAATATTTTTAAGCTTTATAAACTTTTCTAGACACTTTATATATTATTATAGATTGATTATTAGATCGGATTTCGGTTTCAACTTTTAAAATTAATTCGATTCAACAATTTTAATATTAGAAATCGATTTAAAATTCGATTCAATTTCTATTATTTTAAAATTAAATCAATTTGACTTAACTTAATTCTTAATTTTAACTTTTAAAATTAAATCGAATTGTTAAGAAATCGAATATAATATTATTATATTAAGATTTTCTATTTTTGAATATATATTATTATACTTTTAATTTTTTTGCTACAATATTAAATAATATGTTTCGATTTAAAAGCTATTCTTATTTATACTATTTTAGAACAACTTACTTATATTAGTTGCTACTTATATAATTTTTTTGTATTATTTTTTTGTTTTCAAATTTCTTTCTCGAACTATTAAAGAATATAATATATTTGTATTTGTATTTTTGTTTGCAAAATATCGAATTTTTTAAAAGCTTTAAATTAATTATTGTTTTTAAACAAAAAAAATTCTAGCAAATCTATCTTTTGTAATTTATTATTTAGTAATATATATTTTAATTAATTTGCAAATTAATCTAATTAAGATTTTTTTACTTTTGCTATTAATATTAGAAAAAGAAATCTTTACAAAATCTTTAACAAAATATTTATTAATTATTTATTGCTTATTTTAAGAAAGAAAAACAAATATATTAAATAAAGTTTAAATATTAATATTTAATTTTAAACATAATAGTTATAAACAATTATTTATAGCAATATTTTAAACAAAATTTAATTGAAATTTGTTAATTTATATTAAACAAAAAAGATTAATATAGAAGTATAATTCGAGCTTTAAAACAAATATATTTAAATAATTTTAATTGTAAATAGTATTTCAAAGATTATATACAAAAATTATTATAAAATTTTGAATTATTTTATTGTTTACAATTATTTAAGTATATTAAATATAAAAAAATATCTTCTATTTTTCTTTTATTTAAAACAAAAACAATCTTAATTATAAATAATAATTAATCTAGTTTTTAATTGTATAAATTACAATTAATAATATATACAAATAATATATAATTAACAATTTATTAGAAGAAAAATTATATTAATTTGTTGTTATTTTTTATTTAAAATAATTGAAAAAATTAATAATATAAAACTTTTATAAATTTAAATTTCTTTTTTCGAACTATTAACAATTTTAACTTTTGAAAACTACTAAAAATATTTTGTTTAAATTTAATATTTTTAAATTGTATTAAACTATTTAAAATAGTTCTCTTAAAATATATTTAAATTTGCGAGAAAATTAATATAGATTTTAAAAATACTTAATATATTTCTATTATTTTAGATATATAGTTTAGTTTTTAAAAAGTTATCTATCTAGAAATTTTAATATATTAAATAGATATTATATTTTAATTTTGTAAATATTTTATTAAATTTATTTCTCTTAATATTAAGTATATAGATTGTTAATTAATATTAAAACTTATAAAGATTTTAAAATCTTTTAAAATTAAAAACAAGCTTTTTAAGATTATTATTAATAATACAAGTAATAACAATATACTTAAAAACAAATTCGACAAAATCTTAAATTAACAAGAATTTTAATAAAACAAATAGCAAAATTCTATATTTTATTTTATTTATATAATTAATTTTGTAATTTAAAATTTTATTTTATCTATAAAATTAAAAACAACAAATAATAATATTGTTGTACAATTGAAAAATAAACAATTATAAGATATTATAAGAAACACAAACTTGTCTAGTATAATTAAAAAGATATTTAAATTTGTAATAATACAAAAAAATAATATATATATTAAATTTATTAGATTTGCGCTTTTATAGTTGCTATTAACAATTTAGTTTAATATTTATTTTAATTTAAAAAAATTTAAAAAAAAATTAATAAAAAGTTATAAAAATTAATATAGAATATTTGTATTTGTTAAAACTCTATTTATTTTATATTTTATTAAATATATTAATTACGCAATTATATTAACTTTTAAATAAAAAAATATTTTTAAAATTTTAAAATTTAACAAATTAAATTTAACAAAAACAAATAAAACTTAGTTTTACTTATTAATAATATACTAATTTTTTTTATAAATATATTTTTATAGTTTTGCAAATAATTAATACAAACTATTTATTTAGAATTTCAAATATTTAATACAATATTTAATTATTTTAAATATCTAGAAAAAATAATAAGAATTAATATTTATTTTTCGAAAAATATTATATTTAAAACTTGCAATAAAGTTTCGACAAAATTTGCAAAATACTATTTAAGAACAAAAAAATTAAACAATATATTATATAATTTTGTTAATATTTTAAATTCTATATAGAAAATTAGTCTTTATAAATTATAAAATAAAAGAAAAAACAACAATATTGTTAACTATAAAAACAAATACAAAATAGAATTTAAAAATTATTATTAATATTATTATAATTTGATTGCTAATTTAAGAGCAAAAGCGCAAAAAGCAACTATTGTTAAAAAAAAATACAATATAGTAATATATATAATTTTTTACTAATATTAATATAGTCTATTATAACTATTACAAAATTCTTATTTTAATAATTTTAATAATTTTGTTTAATTTAAGATAAAGAAATTTAATATTTTTGTATTAATATTGTAAAAAATAAATATTCGATTTAAAAATATTAAAAAAACAATATATTAAATTTTTCAAAACTAATATAAATAATCTAAAATATATTTTTGTATTTAATATTATTAATAGATTTTAAATAAATTTTTAACTTTACTTAAGAAATATATTAATAAAAACGATTTTAAATAAGTTTGCAAACAATTAAGCAAATTATAATAATTAAGTATTTTAATTATATTATAAATCTAGATACAAAAAAGATTGTTCTCAAATTGTAAAATATATATTATAGAGAAAAAAATAACAATTAAACAATAAATAGAGAAAAAGATTTTTTTATACTAGATTTTAAAATTGTTTTAAATTAGGTTTATTTATAGATAAATTAATTTTTAAAAAAAAAATATCTTTAATAACTATAGAAATTATTAGATACTATTAGTAGTAATACAAAGAAATAATATATTTAATAAATTAAATTGCTAGAAAAGATTTATTAATAGTAAAATTTCAAAAATTCGAATCTTAGCTAATACAAAGAACAATTATAATTATTTAAAAAAAACAATATATTGTATTTGTTTAAAAAGAAGAATATAATATTGTTGTAGAATTTTTAGCTTAGAAAATTAAATTGTTTAATAAAAATTTTAACAAAAAACAAATCTTTTAGTTAAAGTATTATATATTTTGTATAAATAGTTGCAAAATTCGAATCTATAGTACGCAAAATATTAGTTATAATTCAATTATTATAATAGTAATACAAAGAGATAATATATTTACTAAAAAAAAAAAAATTATAACTATTTTTGTTGTTTTCTGAAATACTGCTAAAGCTAAGCTCTAAATACAATAGTTAATTTAATTATATTTATAATTATCGATCTTATTATAAAGAAACTTACAAATAAAAAAATAAAAAAGTTAATTAATTTTTGATATTTTTAATTTTTACAAAAAACAATAATATTTAGCTTTTACTTTTATATATACTATTGCAAAATATTAGTATATTAGTCGAAAATATATTATCTGTTTGCATTATTTTAATTATATTAGTATCTCGAATACTTTTTTTTAATACTTTTTTCTTTTTAAAACTTTTTTTTGTCTTTACTTATTTTATTATATTCAAATTAAAAAATTAGTCTATTGCAATTTTTTTTTAAAATCGATGAACAAACTAGCAAATTAAATATATTAGTTCTAGATAAGATATTTTGTATTATTTATATATATTATTTATCTACTTTATACAAGTTATCGAAAAAGATAATAAATTTAACAATATTAAAAAGAAATTTATATAAACGTAAAAAAAAAAATTAAAATTAAAACAAAATTCAAAGAAGTTATAGTAAAATAAGCAATAGTTTTAATAATCTTAACTAGTATAGATATATTAAAAAATTGTATAAAAAAGAGATTTAAATTAGTAATTAGCAATAAAAATATATAATATAAATAACAAAACAGTTAACAAATATAAACTTGCGTAATATATCAACAAAATTAGATATATATTAATATAAAAAATTTAAAAATTTTGTATTAACAAAAATTTAAAATAAAAATTAATAAATAAATATTAATTCTAATTCTAATATATATATTTTTCATTTTATTTTAGTAAAACTATCTATTAATATATTATTTACAATTTTGTTAATTTTTTCGAATTTTTATTTTTTAAATTCTGTTGTACTTTACTAGATATTGTAAAAAATTTCTAAGTTGCTATATAACTATATTATCTTTATATATTATTTGTAAAATAAGCTAAGTATACGCACAAATAATAGAAAAACTATTAATTGATTCAAAAAATGTTGCAAATTGCAATTGCGCACAAGAATAAAATAATAATAATAAAAAATTATATTAAAAACAATACAATAATTGCAAAATTATCTTAATTCGATTTAAGAAATTGTATAAAATAACTATTTAAGAGCAAGTCTCTATATCAAATTGTAAATATTTAAAAAAAAAAATTAAAAAAAAAACTAATAAATATCAAATTAATTAAGATTTTTATAGTAATATATTTAGACAATATAATAAAATATATAATACTAACAACTTTATAGCAAAATATTTTAAGAATAAATTTAAACAAAAAATAAAATAAAAATTTACAATTAAAAAAACAAATCGATTTAAAACTATTAAAAAAATACAAAAACTACTTAAAAATACAAATATAGTAATAGAATTATCTTTTAAAAAAAAATTATCTAAATATATTATCTATATTCTATATCTAAACTAAATAATATTACAATTCAATATTAACAATAAACTTAATATTAATAAAAGTTTTTTAATTTATATAAAATCGATTGTAGAAATTATTTAATAACAAATTATTTATTATAGTAATTTAAATAGTTTAAAAAAAATTAATAATAATAATTAGACTAATCGTATTAGATCGGATTATCGAGTTCGAATCGGATCGAATTAGTTTCAAAAGTTAAAATCGAATTGTCGATTCAATTTTTACTATTAAAATTGACAATTGGATTCGATTTCTAGAGTTGAAATCGAAATCCGATTTGAAAAAATCGATTCGAATTGTTAAGACTACTATTTTTAGTAAATTTTATTATTTTTAGTAATAATTAATTAATAATTTAATAGAAATAATTAATCTATTTAATTTAATTGATAAATATAGTACATTGTTCTTATATTATATATTACTATTGTGCATTATCTAGAAAATAATTTAAAAAAAACTAATTTTATATTATTTTTAGAATTTTGACAATTTTTGGCGATTTAATTCGATTTCTAATATTGAAATCGAGAATCGAGTCGAGTTAAATCGATTCAATTTCAAAAAAATAGAAATTGACTCGAATTTCGATTCGATTTCTAATATTGAAATTGTCAAGTCGAATTAATTTTAATAGTTGGAATCAAAATTCGATCTAACAATCAATCTAATAATAATTCTATATTTTTTTTTAATATCTTTGTTAAAGAATTTGCAATCTTAAATAATACAAAGAAAAGAGATATTTTAAATTCTATTATCTTTAAGATAGAGAATTTTAATAATATAATTAAAAAAAAAATATAGACAAAAAACTTAATACAAAATTTAAAATAATATAAAAGAGCTAAATTATAACTATTATCTAGCAACAAATAATAAAAATAACAAAAAAAATAATAAGAGCAAAAACAATAAAAACAATAAGTAGCAATAAAATTAATAAGAATAACAATAATAAGAATAATAACAAAATAGAGAATAACTCGAATCAAACTATTTAAAATAATAGTAAAATAAACAAAATTATTAAGATTTTAAACTAATAGCTTTATATATATAGTCTAGAGAGTCTACTACTACAAAAACAATTATAATATATTATTCTATTGTATATTTTATCTTATTATTTTTTCGTATTATAAAATTGTAATTAAAACAAATATTAGAATTGCAACTTATATATAACTTTCTTTAATTTTACTTAATTTAAAAACTTTAATTTTTGATAATATACTAAGAATATATATTTAATATTTTGATAATTTTACTATTGTTTAAGTATTATTTCTTTATATATAAATAGATAGAATAAACTTAAATAGCAAGTTTCGATAGTTTAGTAATTAGAGCAAATATAATTGTTAATAGTTATTATCAAATTTAAAAATATATTGCAATATTAATATTAAACTAGCTATAAATAATATTAATCTATTTAAAATCTAGACTGACCGCGTCGGGTCGATTCCTAAAGTTGGAATCGAATACTGAGTCGGGTCGGATCGATTCCTAGGGTTGAAACCGAAACCCGACCCGAAAAACCGACCCGAATCGCCAAGACTATTTAAATAATTATATTATAATTATTAATAGTTAATTTATAGTCAATATATATTTAATAATATTTAATTATTTAATTATAATAAGGTAATACATTATAGTAATGCATTACTACTTTTTACGAAGAAAATAATTAAATCGCACCTATAGATTCTATAGAGTCTATAGGTGTAAATAATGCATTTTATTAATAAATTGCATCTATAAGGTCTATAGAGCCTATAGATGCAAATATTGCATGTTATTAATAAAATATTTTATTCTAAAATTAGTAATTCTTGGCATAATGACGTTATTTTCGATTTCTTGGCAATTTGATTCGATTCCTAGTATTGGAATCAAATATCGACTCGGGTCGAGTCGGATTGATTCCAAAATAATAGGAATCAACTCGGGTTTCGGGTCGATTCCTGGGGTTGGAATCGAAATCTGACCCGACGGTTAGTCTATTAATATCTATACTGTATTAGAAATTCGAATTTCTCTTAAAATACAATTAAATTAATTTTTGAAATTTTAATTCTAAATAGTTTAAATATATTATTTTAATATATTATTAAATAATTTACTATTAAAAGATGATAGAACAGAATATAGTTTTCTACTATTATTTTAGAATTTCTTTATACTAATACTAAGTCTTGACAATTTAAATCGATTCTTCGAATTAATTTTCGAATTTAATTTTGCAATTTAATTTGAATTGTCGATTCTAACTTTTAAAATCGATTTAATTCGATTCGAATCGAATATTCGATCCGAACTCGATAATTCGATCTAACACAATCAGTCTATATTACTATTCGAAAAGAGCTATTTCTTTTGCTAATTTGTCAAAAGAAAGTAAAAATAATAAGAAATATAGCTCTTTTATTTAATCGAATAAAATAAAACAAATATTTTGTTTGTTTTACAATATCTTTATATCGATTTTATTACTTTATTACTATAATTTAAACAAGAAAATTAAAGTAAAAACTAATTTTGCGAGTTACAGCTTATCTCGAGTGCAGATTTCCCACTCGGGACGCTCTTATTCTGGGTAAGAATTTCTATCCAAGATAAGCTTTGTTTATGCTCAACTTATACTTAGCATAATTATATCGAACTACAAAAATTAATAACAATTTTCGTTCGCAATCGAAATTCAAGCTTAATATATATATAGTTTATATAGAGTATAAACTTTTTTATTCAATATTAACTAAAAATCAACTTTTAGAGTTTTGCTTCTTTCTAATATATATTAGATATAAATTTAATTCTCTATATCTATAACATTCTTAGAATTGTATAAAATCTATAACGCGCAATCAATTAGTTTAAAAACAAAATTTATATATTACAAAATTAAATTTTGTTATAGCATAAATTACTTTTAGACGTAGTATAAGTTTGATATAGTTTTATATTTGCGCAATTCAACTACTTGTTTTGTATATATATTATATTTAAACTTAGTCTATATTTAATTCAAATCTTAATAGCAATATATCTTTTGATAGTACTATTAATTTTTTTGTCTTCAAAATCTCTATACTTCATAGCCAATACTATAGAAAAAAAAACCGTGTTTTTATCGTAGTAAATCGGTAGTAACACGATAGTACTACGGTATAACCCTAGTATTGCCACGGTATAACCCTAGTAGCACTACCGTAGAGGGGGGATAATACCAAATACGGTTGTACAATCGTAGTAGATATACTTATACCAATTTGGTATATTCTATCAAATCCGATTTACTATCGATTTACTATCGATTTACTACGGGATTAATACAATTGCTAGTTGGTTAATTTTTGGCAATACAATAGTGTTATATACGTTTTATTAGTATATAATTTTGCTTAGTAAGCATTTTTATTTTATTTCGTAAAGTATCTTATTAACTAATATCTTATATATATCAATGTAATACGCACGCGCTAATAGGGGAAATCTTACGCGCGTACATAATTTTTGTAAATTACGTGATTTTATTATCTAAAACATTATAGTGTTGATATTCGCGACGCTAGAGACTTCCTAAATATCTTAAACTTTAAATCTAAGATTAAAACTTTAAATTTATAAATAGAAATATAGTTTAACAACTTCACGACTTGATAAAATAACATTTTGAAAACTTTATTGTTCGACGATATTTTCGAAAACCTCAATCGGGCTAGCGTGGAAACTTCGAAATAAAAAATTTAAAAAAAAATTTAATTTTTTTTTTATAATTAGCACCTATAGATATATATAGATTCTATAGTAGTGTTGCGGTAGTAATACGGTAATACTACGGTAGTACTACGGTAGAAATCTCGTAGTAGTAGGATTTTTTTAGTACTTAGTTACACGGTAGTACTACTAGCTTACTACTAAATTCGTAGTATAGCAATAGTACTACCGTTATACTATCGTGTTTTTAATATATAGAGAGGCCTCAAAGTATTTTTTAACAAGAAAAATTCTCTTATATCTAAAATTTTTGCAAATCAAGATTAACAAGCGATTTTGCAATAAATAAATAAAATTAAGATTTATTTTATACTTATTATATATTAGATATTCGCTAAATATATAAGTTAACTTCGAATCTTAACAATATTAATACTATTAAATTAAATATAACACTAAATAATTAAAATATTAACAAAAATGCTTCTATAAATAATTAAAAAAATCAAAATATATTAAACAATCAAAATCTTAATAGTTTTAACAAATTATTGTTTATAAAACTTAAAAAAATAGATTTTTGTTTACGCTTTATATCTATTATATATTGAACTAATATTTATTATATATAGAACTTTATTAATATCTATAGAATTGCAATTATCTTTAAAAAACGCAATTAAATAGTTATATTAAAAGTGCAAAATTATTACAATATTTCAATATATTTATATACGTATTCAAAAAGAATTCTTTATTTTGTATATAAAAAAAGCACAATATTAGTTAAGATCTTAATTAATATATCTATTAAAATATTAATTAACAAATATATATTTAGTATACATTTAACTTAAGTAAGATATAATTTTAATTTATATTAAAATTAGATTTAATTTTTTGTTGTTACAATTAATTTTAAAATTACTTATATTATTTTTTTATTTTTAAAAATAAAAAAAAAGACAAAATAAACAAAATTTAATATTAAAACTTCAAATATTTCGAAATCAAATATTGCAAATATATATATTTAGTATACAATAGAGTTAAATTTAAGAATATTAACAATTTTCGACAATACTTTATTTAATTAATATATATTATAAATGTCAACGCATAACTAAAGTATTATATAGAGATCTAATATTATAAATTTCTTAAAAAATAGCAAAATTAATTTATACGCTATATATATTTCGAATTTATAACTCGTATATATAAAAATTAAGAGTCTATTATATAAAAGATTTATAAAATAAACTCTTATTTTATCTATATTGTTTGTAAACTAATTTTATAGATTTATCGAATTAAATATTTTTTATTTTTCGATACAAAACTATAGTATACAAATCGAATTATTAATACAAACTTAATATATATTAATTTTAATTGTTTTTGTATTTTGATAAACTACAAATTACAACAACGCACAAAAAATTATATCTTTATTAAATATTTAGTTTTTAAAAACTTTATTTGCAATTAATTTTATTTTAATATAAGTTTAATATATACTAAATATATATAGAATTTAATTATTTTCAAAAAAGTAACAAAATTAAAATTAATATATATAATACGCAATTAAATATCTATATTTTTATTAATTAAGAACAATTTTTATTCTTTATACTAATTGTACGCAAAAATTATATTTATTATTTACTATATTTTATCAAAATATTTTGAGAAATTGTCAACAATATAATTGCAATAATTAAATAATAAAATTTACTATTTTTAACAATACGTAAACTAAACTTATATCTAGTATATATATTGTTTGCGCTATATATTTTGTAAAATATTTTGCTATTTTTTCTATTATATTTAATTTATATACAAAATATAACAAAATTACTTTGTACTATATATATAATAGTTTTAATATAAAAAATCGAATAACAATATTAATTTGCAAACAAAAATTTGAGAAATTTTTTGTTAAAATAGTTTTAAAAAATTAGTTTATATTTAGTTTAACTATTATATAAATCTAGTTTATAATCTATAGAAGCTAAGCAAAAATTTGTTTTTAATTAATTGTATTCTTCAAAAAAATAATAAATTAAAAATATTATCTATTTTAACAAATTTTTTAAACAATATATTATTATATATTGTATTTATACTTAGACTAAAATTTTTATTAATCAATTATATTTCGAAATAAATTTTGTATTTAAATAGATTTAAAACAAAACAAATCTATACAATATCTCAAATTAAAATAAGAATTATTATTGTAAATTTAATATATATACAATATATATTAAGTATACGTTTAAATTGCACTAGAAATTAATATCTACTATTATATATAAATTAATATAGAGACTATTAAAGATTATTATATAATATTTATTAAAATATTTAAAGTATTAAAAGAAATTATTTGTTAAATTATTTAATTTTTTTATATTAATTATAAAAACAAAAAATTGCAAATTTTTACAATAAATATAAACAAAAAACAAGCTTAAAATATATCTAATATATATTAAAATTACAAAAATATTACTAATATCTTATTTAAAATTTAAAAAATATTTTTACAATTTTAACAATTTTTAAAAGTAGTTCGAATATTTTAAATATATATTAATATTTTATCGAATATATTCTAAATATAATTTTTAAAAATATAATTTTAATTATTTAACAACTTATCTTATTAATTAATTTTAAAAAATTGAGACTATTAATAAACTACTACAATATATAGATAATATAAATATATTATATTTTAAAATTAAAATATAAATTAAATATCAAAAAACAAAATAAATTTTTGTTAAATTATATAAAAAGAAATTAAAGATTTCTTTATATTAATAAACACTAGTTTGCAATTATATTAATATAAAAAAAAGCAATTACTTTTAAGATAATAAGTTTACGAAACAAAAACTATTATTATTTGTTTTTATATTTAGATAGAACTTATATTTATTTTAAACTATATTTATACTAATTATATAACAAAATAAGAAAATATACTATTAAGATATTTGAAAAGAACAATTTGAAAATAGAAAAAAATATTCTATTTACTTAATACAATTGCAATAAATTTAATTGTATTATTGCTTAACTAATTAAAAAAGATATATACAATTAATTTATATTTAATTTGATTTAATAATTAATTAAATTATAGATAAAAAAGATTAAAAAGTTGCAAAATATTATTAATAATATATATCTTTTTTTTAATTTAAAAAATTCTTATATAATATTCTTTTTTAATAGATTTAATTCTAAGTATAAATCTAATACAAATATAGTATTTAAATTCGATAGCAAGATTTTTTATATATTCTAAAGTTGCAATTTAAGAATTACTTATTTAATAAAAAATCAATATTAAATATTAATTTTATATATATTAGATAAAAATTCTAATTTTTTTTTAAATATAGTAATATATAAAAATACTATTTAGAAAAGACAAACATTAAATATTAACTTAATATATATTAAGTAAAAATTCTAAAATATCTTTTCTAATATAACAATATATAGAGATACTATTTAGAAGAGATAGATATTAGATAAAAATTCTAAAATATTTTTCTTAATATAACAATATATAGAGACACTATTTAGAAAAGACAAATATTAAATATTTGCTTAATATATATTATATAATAAATCTAGAATTTTTTTTTTAATACAATAGTATATAGAAATATTATCTAGAAAAAACAAATATTAAATATTAACTTAATATATATTGTTGTTTAACTCGAATAAATATAAATTAGACTTAAGCTTTATAAACAATATATTAAAATTAAACAAAAAATATAAAACAATATTATTGAAATATTAAATTAAAAATTAAATGCAAAAACAACGCATACAATATATATATTAAAAATGTAACAAACTTCTACAAAAAAAAGAGAAAAAACTAACAAAAAAAGTTGTTAAATTAAAGAAATTTAATATTATTAACAATATAAAATATATTTTAAATATAATTTTATTATAAGCAAATTAACAATATCTATTAAGCAATTAAGACAATAGCAAAGATAAATTAACTTATAAATTTATATTTTTGTTTTATAAATATTAAATAATATTAATAATTTAAGAACTTTTGTTTAAGTTCGAAAAATTATATATAAATCTAATATATATCGAGTTTATATCAAATATTAATTTAAAAGAAAATTTATTACTTTATTAAAAAATTCGAAATTAAAAAAAAACAATTAAAAACAAAATTATATACAAAATATTTATATTATTTATAAAAATAACAAGTATAACAATGCAACAAACTATTATAATTGCTTATTTAACTTTATTTTATAAAAAATAGTATTTAAAATAAAAAAAGTAAATACAAAATTAAAATAATAAATAGAATAAATATATAGCAAATACAGATAAAATATAGACTCAATATATATCTAAATATAATTAAAAAAGAAATTTTAATTTAGAATTAAACAATATATATAGAGATTTTATATTAAATATAAATTGTACTTTATTTTAAATTAATTTGCAAAAGAAATTTTTCTATTAATATATAACAAATATATAGCTTATCCCGGATGTAGATTTCCTATCTAGAACAAGTTTATCTTGAATGGAAATTCTTATTTAGAATAAACTCTATTTATGCTTAGTCTATACTTAATATAGAGCGTACTAAATAAAACAAAAATTATAAGTTTAAAAAGACGTTTTTATTGCAAGTTATATATATCAAATATATACTAAATCTATAATTTAATTATTTTAGAGCTTATTTTAGATAAAAAATTTGTATCTAAAATAAATTTTATTTATATCGAATCTATATTCTATATATATTGTGCTAAATTAAGCAAAAAAATTGAAAATTTAAAGATACATTAAAAAGAAGATATATATATCTAATATATACTAAATATACAAATTGATTATTTTAATATATTAAGTAATTATAATTTTGTTCGATTTTTAAAACTTAAAATAAACTAGATATATATTTAATATAATTTATAACTATTAAAAGAAAAATTATTATCTTAATTTTAAATATGCAATTTTGACGCATTTATATAAGATATAATTTAAATATAAATTTGATATTGCTATAGTATATATTAAGAATAAATAAAGTTGCGTAAATTGTATATTAAATTTTTAGTATATTTTGTAAAATTAAAGTATAATTGTTGCATCTTTTATTTTTATTTTTTCTAATTATTTGTATTATTGTAGTATATACTTTTAATTTTATCAACAAATTTATAGCATAAATCTAGTATATTTTTTAATTTTATTGCTTCTATTATTTTAGTATATATTTAGTATAAATATTGTTGCAATTTAGTTTGCTAATCTTAAAATATATTACAACAATTTTAATATAACAAACGTACAAAACTTGTTTTCTTTAAAATATTATTATAATAAGTATAATATATACAATGCTTTTGTCTAATATATATTAATTATATACTTAAGATTTTTTTTTTAATTTGAATCTTAATTTTATACTTAAATATAAATATCTAGTTATAGCACAATTCTATATTAAATATATATTAAGTCTATATTTAATATATATAAAATTTAACTAAATAAATAACAAATCTAATAAAAAGATATTTTTTGTTGCAATTTAGTTTATACTAAGTATTAACAATATCTACTATTAAAATTTTAAAAAATAATAGATAATCTATATATAGATTTAATCTAAATTTAATATATATTAAATATTATTAATTGCGTTAAATTCTAAAATTCGAATTGTTTTCTTTAATATAAATATATAAATTGCATAAATTTAATTGCAATTTTATATATACTAAATATTAGCAAATATAATTGTATAATAATATTAATTAATTAAATATATAAAATAACTTTTATTGCTTTTAATTGTTAATTATCAATATATATAATTGTAATTTTATTTATATTTAATATATATTAAGTCGAAATTAAAATTAAGCTATATTATTATTAGAGAATATATTATACTAAAACAAATAAATAAATATTTTAATTAATTATATATAATATATACGCTAAGTATATACAATTGCAAATCTAAATACAAAAAATATTTCTTTAAATATATATTATTTCGAAAAAAAATATATATCTTTTTTATACTTAATATATATTTAGTTTATACTAATTTAATATTGTAAAATTTTAAATTAGATTTAAAAAATAGCAAAATACAAACTACTTTACAAAATTAAAATATAACTTTTATATATTTTGTTTAAACTAAGTTTATATTTTGTATAGATACAAAAATATTGTATAAACTAGATTAATATTAAGTATATATTAAGTTTATATAAAATAATTATCATAATCAAGAATTTGCGATTATTTTCGATATATATTTTTATCGCAAAATAAGCTTATTTTATGTTTTTTATATACTTAATCTATTTTTTATTTTTTTTGTTCTTATACTATATATATAAATGCTTAT
>JAABUL010004265.1_pt1 | contig 19417 bp, 14 predicted proteins | sample 5559151 | NCBI WGS metagenome assembly JAABUL01 (sample SAMN10711876, study PRJNA513368) | rock metagenome | isolation source: Antarctica rocks | place: Antarctica: Victoria Land, Pudding Butte sud | reverse complement strand
GATGCCGCGATGGCGCAGGTAGGTCTCGACGAGTGTGCGGCGGATCGGCTGCGACATGGCGATCAGCCGCCGCGCCGCCTCCGGCGACCCGGCGGGGACGGGTGTGCGAACGGGCTTTGGGCTGCGGTGCGGTTCGGCGCGCGGCAGAGCGAGAAAGCGTCTTGCCTCATCGGCGACGTCGCGGAAATCGACGATACCGCAGCTCTCGCGGATGACATCGAGCAGATCGCCATATTCGGCCGAGGCGGCATCGGTCCAATGCCCGGCGGCGCCGGGACCGAATTCCGGTCCGCTGAGCCGGACGAACAGCGACCGGCCGGGCGTGTTGCGAACGTCGCCCACCGTCCAGTAGCGGCCCTGGCGCCGCCCGTTGGACAGGTAATGGCGGCAGACCGCCTCGGCATCGCGGGCGAGGCGACGCGCCAGTTCGGAAGCGTCGCGGGGCATCACGCAAACCCCCGCGCGCTGAGATTATGTTGCGTAGAAGCCGACGACCGGTCGTGCGACGACGCCCAATCGCAGGACCGCAACATAACTCTCGGCGCAACATATTCGCACCATCGGCCGGCCGCACCCTTGCCCGACGTCGGCCCAGTCAGGCGTACGTAGAGGCTCCGGCCCGGCGTGTTGTCGACGTCGCCGACAAGCCAGTGGTGGCCGGAGCGGCGGCCGGCCGACAGGTAGTGGCGGCACATGGCTTCGGCGCTGCGCGACAGCGCCTCCGCCAGCTCGCCGGCCTGGTTGCGGTGATCGGTCATGGCGTTAATTCCCTCTTTGTCCTCTCCTTGATGACGGGGTCGCTTTGGTGACACGGCGCAGGACGGGGTGGCGCGCCAGTACGGCCGCCAGGATGACCGGGCCGGCATCGGTGACGGGGATGAAGAGCCGCAGCGTCCAGGCGATGATCTCGGTCGTGAGCCCGAGTGCCTTAAAGGCGTCGACGCTGGCCGACGCGACGCCGACGAGCTCGAGCCGGTGCCGGCCGGCGACGAGCGAGCGGCGCAGCTGCAGGTCGCCCGCGAGATGCAGCACGGCACCATCGTCCAGCAACACGGCCCAGGCCTCGTCCGGGGTGAGGGACGGGGCGTCGGCGCCGACGCCGAGCCTGCCGCAGAGCGTGGCCAAAGCATCAGGCGCGATCAGCCGGCCGATGACGCGTTCACCGTCGTCCGTCTGCAAGCGGTAGACGCGCGGGCTCTCGTCGGGCAGCCGGTCCCAGATCGGCAGCAGCAATCCGGTGACGACGTGGAAGGTGCTGTCCCGGAACGCCGGCGCCGCCTCGACCTCCGAGTCCCAGGCCCGGGCGAAGTGGCCGGGGTCCGCCTCGCGCCAGTGCGAGCGCGCGAGGGCATCGGCGTCCAGGCTCTCGCGACCGAGCGGCCGCAACAGCCGGACGCGGTGATCGAGGCCACCGTCGTCGCGCATGAATGTCGGGGCCGGGATGGCGACTGCCGCCCGATGCGAACTCGTGTTGACGAGGAGACGGGCGCCGCGCTCGCGTCCCAGCACCAGCGCCTCGGATCGGGGCATGGGCTCGTTGCGGTCGCGGCGCAGGATACGGAACACCTGCGTGACCGCCCCCGTGCCCGGATGGGTGTAGAGGATGCGCCGCTCCTCGATCATGAGCGACTCGGCCCGCAGCGTCTCGACACCGGTGTCAAAGGTTCCGGCCGCTACCATGGCCTCGACGCGGGCGTCGAGCAGCGCCTCGAAGCGGGCGAACAGCTCGTTTTGCAGTGCGATCGGTAGCGCCAAGCAGCGGTTGAGGAACTGCGATATCGGCGGCAGCTCCTCGCGCAGGCTCCCGTCGCGGTGGCGCAGATCGAGCCCGGTCGCCTGCTCGAAGCGGTCGAGCGAACAGCCTTCGACCTGTCCGGCATGGAGCAGTCGATAGAACTGCTGCAGTGCCGCCCGGGCGTGGTCGGATTCGAGGTTGTCTTGCGACCGGAACAGGCCCTGGCCGCCGGTCTGGCGCTGGCCGCGCGTGATGGCGCCGAGGCTGTCGAGCCGTCGCGCGATGGTCGAGATGAAGCGCCGCTCGCCCTTGACGTCGGTGGTGACGGGCCGGAACAGCGGCGGCTGCGCCTGGTTGGTGCGGTTAGTGCGCCCGAGCCCCTGAATGGCGGCATCGGCCCGCCAGCCGGGCTCCAGCAGGTAGTGGACGCGCCGGCTTCGGTTCCGGCAGCCGAGGTCGGCATGGTAGCTACGGCCCGTGCCGCCGGCGTCCGAGAACACCAGGATGGGCTTCGCGCCGTCCATGAAGGCCTGGGCCTCGCCGAGGTTGGCCGAGGCAGGGCGGGCCTCGACGGCCAGACGCGTTTCCCCGTCCGGACCCTTGGTCCTGACGATCCGGCGGGTGCGGCCCGTGACCTCGGCCACCCGGTCCTTCCCGAAGCGCTGCACGATCTGGTCCAAGGCGCCCTGCACGGGCGACAGCGAGGCCAGGCGCTCGATCATGCGGTCGCGGCACTCGACCGCCTCGCGCGACAGCACGGGCCGACCCTGATCGTCGGTGGCCGGCACGGAGAACAGATCACCCTCGGGATCGGAGCGGATCTCGTGCAGCTGCGTCGGCCAGGAGTGCAGGAGATAGTCGAGTACGTACTCGCGCGGCGTGACGTCGACCTGCACGTCGGTCCAGTCCTCGGCCGGGATGGTGGCGAGGCGCCGCTCGAGCAGGGCCTCGCCGGTCGACACGAGCTGGATCACGGGTGAGTGCCCGGCCGCGAGATCGCGCTCGATCGCGGCGATGAGGGTCGGCACCTTCATGGCAGTGAGCAGGTGGCCGAAGAAGCGCTGCTTGTTCGACTCGAAAGCCGAGCGCGCCGCCGCCTTGGCGTGGCGGTTCAACGCCCGGCCACCCTCGCCCGTGATGTTCGCAGCCTCCAGCGCCTTGGCCAGATTCTGGTGGATGACCTGGAACGCGGCCGCGTAGCTGTCGTAGATGGCGACCTGCTCGGGGGTGAGGGCGTGCTCGACGAGTTCGACCTCGACGCCGTGATAGGAGAGTGAGCGGGCCGCATAGAGGCCGAGCGCCTTGAGGTCACGCGCCAGCACCTCCATGGCGGCGACGCCACCGCCCTCGACCGCGGCGACGAAGTCGGAGCGGGTCGGGAACGGGAAGTCGCCCGTGCCCCACAGTCCGAGGCGCTGCGCGTAGGCGAGGTTCTGCACGCCCGTGGCGCCGGTGGCCGAAACATAGAGCACGCGGGCGTCGGGCAGGGCGTGCTGCAGCCGCAGGCCCGCCCGACCCTGCAGCGACGGCGCGACCTCGCCACGTTCGCCCGTGCCGCCGCCGGCGTTGGCCATAGCGTGAGCCTCGTCGAAAGCGATGACGCCGTCGAAATCGGTCCCGAGCCAGTCGACGATCTGGCGCACGCGCGAAGCCTTTTCCTGCCGCTCCTCGCTGCGCAGCGTCGCATAGGTGGCGAACAGAATACCCTCGTCGAGGCGGATGGGCGTGCCCTGCCCGAAGGCCGACAGCGGCACGATCTGGTGGCGTTCGCCGCCGAGCGCCGTCCAGTCGCGGCGGGCGTCCTCGATCAGCTTGTCGGACTTCGACAGCCACAGGGCGCGGCGTCGGCCCTGGTGCCAGTTGTCGAGAATGACGCCCGCGACCTGGCGGCCCTTGCCGGCCCCCGTGCCGTCACCGAGAAACCAGCCGCGCCGGAACTGGACCGCAGCTTTCGCCTCCGGGTCCGCAGCCGTGAGGCGGTCCCACATGGCGTCGACCGTGAAGTGTCCTGACAGATGGGACCCGTGCGCCTCACCGGCGTAGATGACGCTCTCCAGCTGCGCGTCCGATAGCAGCCCCTCGGCGACGACCCGCTCGGGGAGGCGAGGGTGGTAGCGCGGATGGGGCGGCGCCACCGACGCCATGGCGGCCGACTGCACGAGCGGCGTCGGGTGGGATCGCGCGCCCGCCACGCGGATCGCCTGCACCGTGTAGGGCTCGTAGAGGGCCTCGGTCAGCCGACCACCATCCAAGGGGGCGGCCTCGACCAGCTCATAGGCGATCTCCTCCGCGTGGGGCTCGACCGCGACGGCCAACATGGCGCGCGACTGCGGCGCGCGGCGTGCCGGTGCGATCTTGATGATTCCGCGCGAGCCGAACCCGGGCAGCGTCGGCGCGACCTCGACCTGCGACCGCGGCGGGACGAGCCGCGTGACCCAGTCGAGCAAGGTCGCGAGGTCCTCGGCGCGCCCGGTCGTCGGCGGGAAGGACGCGGGGTCGGCAGCGGGGACGCGGTCGATCACGGTGAGCCGCGTGTCGACGGTGGTGCCGTGGCGGGCGAAAACGCTTCCGGCGATCTCGGCCGAAAACAGGACGCGGCCGCGCTCCTGCAGGCGGGCGAAGCTGTCGCGCCAGGCTGGACCGTCGGGAGAAAGCGTCGCCCCGGTGATGGCCACCAGCCGACCGCCCGGGGCGAGGCGCGACAGTGCCGAACCGACGTGGCGTATCGCGACCTCGGCCGACCGGCCGCCGACGTGCTGGCGGGCCGAGAAGGGCGGGTTCATCAGCACCACGCTCGGGCGCACGGCCGCATCGAGCCGGTCGCGGATAGCCTCGGCGTCGTGCCGGGTGACGGCGCAGGCCGGGAACAGGCGCGCCAGCAGCGCGGCGCGGGTCGCGGCAACCTCGTTGAGCGCCAGCTTGGCACCCGCGAGCTCCGCCCAGATGGCGAGGAGCCCGGTGCCGGCCGAGGGCTCCAGCACCAGGTCGTCGGAGCGGATCTCGGCCGCGACGGCAGCCACGGAGCCGAGGCCGATCGGCGTCGAGAACTGCTGCAACGCCTGGCTCTCCTCCGAGCGCCGCGTCTGCGACGGCAGCAGGGCCGCGACCTTGGCCAGCATGGCGAGCTGGGTCGCGGGCGAGCGCGTGCGCATGGCGAGCCCGAAGCGGCGCAGGAACAACACCCCTGCTGCCTCGCAGGCCTCATAGGCGTCCTTCCAGGCCCAGAGCCCGTCCGCGTCGGAGCCGCCGAATGCCGCCTCCATGGCGGCGCGGAGCGCGCCAGCGTCGACGGCCTCGCCGCGAGCGAGAGCTGGCAGGATCAGTTCGGCCGCGGCGAACAGGGCTGCGGCACGGTCGCGAGGGAGGGCGTGGGCCAGGGACGGCGCGGCGAAGGCCGCGATGCTGGAGGCGATCTGCATGGAACGTGTCCGAAGGAGCAGGAGGGAGAGAGCCGAGGACGCTCTCTCGACCCCTTCGACTCACCCCTTCCAGGTCCCTCCCTCACTCTCAGGCAGCTTCAGCCCCGCGCAGGCCCGGCGCGATCCGGCGCACGCGATCGGAGAGCGCGTCGATATCGTCGAGCATCGTGAGCGAGACGAAATGGTTGAGCCCGCCGACATAATCGCGCCGGCCGCGGCAGGTGCGGATCAGCACCCCGGTATCGCCTCCGAAGGCAGGCTGGCTCACCTGGATGTAGATGCGCTCGTGGTGCAGCGTGACCTCGCCGGAAACCGCGATCCCGCCCTTGTTCGAGCGGAGATCGAAGCTGCCGGCAGGTAGGCGCAGCGCCGTCGCCAACCGACGCAGCCGGGTGCGGGCCGTGGCGTTGAAGCGGCGCTTCTGATCCTCATCATAGGCGCAAGGTTTGTTCCAGTTCATCGTGGGTGCTCCTCAAACGGCGACGGCCCGCCGAGGGGCGGGCCGTCGATGGATCGGGATGGTGTGTCGAGGTCAGTCGGCGGCGGAGGGATCGATCTCGGGACCGATCACTCGGCGGCGATTGCGTGGGCGGGGGCCGGATCGGGATCGGTCTCGGTGACCGGCGCGAACCCGTCCGCTTCACCGACCTCGGTGAGGAACGCCGGCAAGGCTTCCGGCTCGGACCCGGACGCGGCGTCGATACCGGTGTCGACCGCACCCTCGGGCAGGGTTCGATCGAGTCCCGGCGTGCGCAGCGGCCCCGGCAGCCAACCGGTGCCGGCGAGCAGTTGCTCGGCGGCCTCCGCCATCTCGGTCTTGCGCAGATGCGCGATGCTGTCCGCCGCTCGCTCGCCCTTGGCCTCGCGCACCGCGGCCAGGATCCGGGCCTTGGTGACCCGACCGAGATAGTTGTCGGCCGTGGGCACCCAGGCGCCATCCGCCGCCATGTCGAGGCGCACGTATTCCGCCAGTCGGTCGGCGTGAGCGATGGCGGCCGGCCTGCGGTCCCAGGACTGCACGAGCGCGTTGACGCTGCGCCCGACGCAGAGGGCGAACAGCGCCGCGCGACTATCGGCGTCGAGGGCCACGAGCGCCAGCCACAGCTCCCGCGAGTTCCGCGGCAGCTGCCCCTGCCAGAGCCCGTGCTGCTCGACGATTATGCGGCTGGACTGGGTGTCGCTCAAGGTGGGCGCGTGGCCCCCGAGCGCCACGCTCCTGCCCTCGATGTCGAGGCAGCTGTCAGCGCCGCTGCCGTAGAAGGTCCGCAGCGCCAGGGCGTGCAACACCGCGAGATACGCCGCATCCGGGTCGGCCGCGAGCGCCGCCCGCAGCGCCAGGGTGCGATGCGCCGTGAGTTCCGTCATTAGGCGGTCGGAGATGCGGCCGCCGTCGTCATCGTCGTCATCGTCCGGGGCGGGAGCGATTGCAGTAGCCGAATCATCGCCCATCGACGTGCCACCGTTCGTCATCTCGGCACTATCGACGGCGTCCGGGGTCAATCCCGATTCAAAGGTCTCGACAGCGCCTTCGGGCTCCGCCTCGCGCGGTTCGTCCTCGGGCCTGACGTACCCGCGTTCGACCTTCAAGACCCCGACATAGTCGAGGCTGACGAAGGCGCCGGCCCGGGCAACCTCGGCCGGGTCGAAAACCTGCGGCAAAGCGTCGAGCTGCGCTAGGCGCTGCTCGATCTCACCGAGCCGCCGGTCGGCATCGTCGGGCAGGTCCTCGCTGGTCGCATATTCGGCCTCGATCGCCTCGGATTCGGCCTGCAGCCGATCCCGCTCGGCTTGCTCCTCCTCGCCCAAGGGCACCACCTCGGCGTAGAGCCGCCGCAGGCCGAAGACGTGGCCATAGGGGAGGTCGCGCGCCGCGTCCACCCATAGCCAGCCCTCCTGGCGCACCGTGTCGGCCTCGCGCGCGAGCTTCTCATCGACCAGGCGATCGAGCAGCGCCGCGTCCCTGAGAAAGCCGCCGCCGTCCTCGGCGAACAAGTCGCGCTCGACCACGCCGCCCGCGGCCTCGTAGGTCTCAAGCCCGACGAACATGGCCCGCTTGTCGGTCGGCTTGACGGCGCCCTCGGTCAGCATGCGCCGGATCGCGTAGGGCTCGCGGCTGTAGCTCCGGCTCAGCGCCTCCCACACCGCCTCCTGGCGGGCATGCTCGGCCGTGACCGTGAAGGCCATCAGCTGTTCGAGCGTCATGGCGTCATCGGCGTAGAGGTCGAGCAGCTTCGGCGACACCGTTGTAAGCTTCAAGCGCTGGCGCACCACGGCCGGTGTAACGAAGAACCGGGCCGCGATCTCCTCGTCGCCGATGCCGTACTCGTTGCGCAGGGCCTGGAAGGCCCGGAACTGGTCGAGCGGGTGCAGGGCTTCGCGCATGGTATTCTCGGCGAGGCTGTCCTCCTCGGCCGCCACGCCATCGGGTTTGACGATGCAGGGCACCGCCGCGTTCTTGGCCAAGCGCTTCGCTTTCACGAGCAGCTGCAGCGCCGCGAAGCGCCGCCCGCCCGCCACGACGGCGTACTTGCCGGTCTCGGACTCGTCGAGCACGGCCCGCACGTTCAGCGACTGCAGCAGGCCGCGGCGGCCGATGTCCTCGGCCAACTCGGCGATGCTCACTCCCGCCTTGATGCGGCGCACGTTCGCGCTCGATGCCACCAGCTTGTCGAGCGGCAGCGATTGCGCGGGTACAAACGTGATCTTACCCATGATCGTTTCTCCGTGACGGGCCGGGTCGAGCCTCTCTCTTCCCGCGTCTCCGCCACTAAAATCCCCGCCCCTCTCTGCCTCTCGGGATCCGAGGCAGAGCGGGACGGGGCAGAGCGGGACGGGGCAGGAAGGGCTAGATGCCGGGGCAGGGGTCAAGATGGCGGGTCAGGCAGCGACCCCGTCCAGCAGGCGCTTGGCCTTGAGCTCCACCTCAAGTCGGGCGTCCTGGCGCGGCTCGGCCCGTGCCATCGCCGTGATGCCCTGCACGAAGTCGAACACGGAGGAGGGCGGGTGGCCCTCCTCGACCAGTACGCTGTCGATGATCTTGGCCGTGTCGCTCTTCGAGAACCCACGCCGACGCAGGAACTCGCTCCTGTCGTCGTCGGTGCGCGCCAAGATCTTCTCGCGGGCCGCCCGGATGCCGGAGATGAAGCCGGCCGCGGACGAGTCGGCGAAGCTCGCCAGCGCCGGCGCGGCCACGGCGGCGAAGCGGTGGGCCGCGTGCTTCGAGTGGCGGATCGTCACCTCCTCGAACTGCCCACAGGTTGCGGTTGGCGCACACCGCGCGCAGGTAGAACGAGGCGATGCCGAGCGTCCGCGAGCCGACTTCCGAATTCCAGCAGTAAAAGCCGCGGAAGAAGAGGTCGGGAGAGCCGTCCGGCAGGCGGCCGGCCTCAATCGGGTTGAGGTCGTCGCAGAGGAACAGGAACACGTCGCGGTCCGAGGCGTAGAGCGTCGTCGTTTCCTTGCTGATGTCGACCCGCGGGTTGTGGGTCATGCTCGCCCAGTCCAGCACCCCAGGCACCTTCCAGCGCGTGTCGCCCGTGCCGTTACCGGCGATGCGCATCACCGCTTCCACGAGCTCGTGGTCGTGGATGCGGCCGTAGTCCGGGCCGGTGACGGCCCGCAGCTCCGTGCGGCCTTCCTCGGCCGTGTAGGTCTTGACCATCTCGGCTCGGTGGTGGGTCAGCCCGTATTGCAGATTGATGCCGGTGATCGGCGCCGGGAGCCCGCGCAGGTAGCCGGCAGGCGCGCCGACGAGGCTCGCCAGCTGGCCGAAGCTCCAGTGCGTCGGCGCGACCGGCTCCGCCTCGCCCGGCAGCACGAGGCTGAGGCGGTCGCCGTCGTCGCGCCGCGCCTCGACCCGCACGTCGCGACTCTCGACCGTGCGGGCCCGCGAGCGCTCGGCGCGGCCCTTCACCGAGCGGTGCAGGTCGGAGAGGGATAGGAAGCGCTCGTCGGCGGGACGCGAGAACCACTCTGACGAGACGCGGCCGACTCGCTCGCCGCGGCCGGGATCGACGCGATAGCCGGAGGAGGCCGAGGAAGGCCGACCGATGGTGGAAGACAGGACCTGTTGCATGGGGAAGCTCCGCGACGGGCCGCCGGAGAGGCACTCTCCAGCTTCCTGCCCGTCACGGCCTCCCTTCCGCCCTCGCACTCTCTTGCGCTGGCTGGCCCAGCATCACCTCAGGCGCCTGAGTGCCGTCCAGCGATAAACACCGGCAGGGCAGAGGCCCCTGGTCGGCCTTCTGGCAGACGAGTGCTGAGCAGACGCTGCGTGCGGCTCCGCGCGGGAAGCTGTCGCCTGAATTTTTTTCCCGCTATTTCGTAGTTTCTGGAATGATCAAAGGAACAGCCACGTCGGCGGCACACACTCCTTGCGTCAACGATCGAAACCGGAGGCCGAGACCCGCCCTTGCGGGGCTCGGGGCGTAGCCTTAGAGCGTGGCCCGCCCCTGCCCCTAGGTCGGGAGGCGCCCCTTGCGAACCGCCTGGGTTTATGGTTGTTTTGAGACGTTTTATGCAGCGCGATTCACAAGGTGATTTCCCCACCATGGCAAGACCAAAGGGCCGACAGCTTCCAAACCGGGTGTCGGTCGCATTGACGGATCAACAGCTCACGGCATTGGAAAGCCTCGCGCAGGAAAGCCAGGCGGCGGTGTCCTGGGTCGTCCGGCGGGCTGTCGCTGAATACCTGGAGCGGAATTGCCCGCCAGCGACAAACGACAGCGGCCGGACGACACACACGCCTGTGGCAGGAAAATGACGATGGAACCGGCGATCACCAGTTCTGAGCGGCTTAAAACGGCTCTCAAGCTGCCGAATGGCGCGCGCTTCTACCGCTGCGCCTTGCAGGTGAACCCGTTCGCCTATCAAGCCCGGCACAGCAAGCAAACCGCGTTTCGAAACGAAGAGGACTACAACGCCGCGATTGTCGCCGCCTGCAAGGATCAGAGCATCGAAGTGATCGGCGTGACGGACCACTACCGGTTCAAGGAATCGGTGAGCCTCGTCCAGGCCGCGCGGGACGCCGGCCTTTTCGCGTTCGGGGGCTTCGAGGCTGTCACCAAAGACGGGGTACATTTCCTCTGCCTGTTCGATCCCGGCAAAGAGGGTTCGCTTGAACGCTATATCGGGGACTGCGGCATCCATGACGACAAGGAGCTGTCCCCGACCGGCAACAAGGACTGCCACGAACTACTCGACGCGGCGAAGCAGTGGGAAGCTGTGTGCATCGCGGCGCATGTTGCCGGTGATGGCGGCCTGCTCAGGAAGCTGTCCGGTCAACCCCGGATGAGTGTCTGGAAGTCCCACGCGCTGCTCGCCTGCGCGCTGCCCGGCCCTGCGAGCGATGCGCCGGATAACATCCGGCCAATCCTCCAGAACCGGGATGCGCAACATCATCGCGACCGTATGCCCGCGATAATCAATGCTAAGGACGTGAACAGCCCCGAGGATCTGCAAAAGCCCGGATCGAGTTGCCTAATCAAAATGTCGGAAGTGTCGGTCGAGGCGCTGCGGCAGGCATTCCTCGATCCTGACTCCCGCATCCGACTGAACAGCGATCCGCAAGCCGAATCCCATGCTGAATTCATGGCCCTCGCCTGGGAAGGCGGCTTCCTGCGCGACAGCGCGGTGCATTTCAACGAGAACCTGAATGTGCTGGTCGGCGGCCGCGGGACCGGCAAATCGACGATGATCGAAAGCCTGCGTTATGTGCTGGGGCTTGATCCGCTCGGCGACGATGCGAAGAAAGGCCTTCAGGGCGTGCTGCGCGATGTACTGAAGAGCGGCACCAAGATTTCCCTGCTGGTGCGTTCTCATAAGCCGTCGCTGCGCTGCTACACGATAGAGCGGACTGTGCCCAATCCGCCTGTCGTGAAGGATGAGCACGGCACGGTGCTAACTCTGAACCCGCGGGAAGTCATGCCGGGGGTCGAGATTTTTGGCCAGCATGAAATCTCCGAGCTGACCAAAAGCCGGGAGAAGTTGACCTTGCTGCTGGAACGGTTCATCGACCATGACCCATCTGAGACCGGCCGGAAGGGCAAGCTGCGGCTTGATCTGGACCGGTCGAGGGGCCGCATTGGCGAGGTGAAGCGGGAGGTCAAGGCTATTGATGAGCGGCTGGCCGCTCTGCCGAGCCTGGAAGAGACGCTGAAGCGGTTTCAGGAAGCCGGGCTGGAAGCCCGCCTTCGGGAAAAGAGCCTGTTGATCCGGGAAGAACGCCTGCTCGGGGTTATCTCCGAACGGCTTGCACCCGTGCGGACGCTACGGGAGGAGCTGGCAGGGAGCCTGCCTCTGGATACGGCCTTCCTGACGCCAAAGGCGTTGGAAGGCTTGCCGAATGCCGATGTCCTGAGCGAAGCCGAAGCGCTTTTCGGACGCCTCAGCGCCGCGCTGCAAGCCCTGGCCGGCCAGTTCGAAGCGGTGTTGAAAACGGCCGATTTAGAACTGGGGGCCATGCAGTTACGCTGGGAAGAGCGACGCAAGACGGTCGAGGCCACCTATGAAAAGGTGCTGCGCGAGCTTCAGAAATCGAAGATCGACGGGGAAGAATTTATCCGGCTGCGGCGGCAGATCGAAGAGCTGCGTCCGCTGCGGGAGCGGCGCGACAGCCTGACGCATGAGTTGACCACGCATGACGGGCACCGCCGCCAGCTCCGCGCCGATTGGGAGGACGTGAAGGCAGCCGAGTTTCGCCGCATTGAAGAGGCGGCGAAGAAGGTGACCCGGAAGCTCCGGGATCGAGTCAGGGTCGAGGTGACGATGTCGGGAAACCGGGAACCGCTGGAAAAGCTGCTGCGGGAGGAAATCGGCGGCAACCTGACCGCGGTGCTGGAACGGCTGCGGGAGCGTGCGGACCTGTCCTTGCCGGATTTCGCGCTGCGCTGCCGGGAAGGCAAAGACGCCCTGATCCAGATTTATGGGTTCCCGCCTGGGGGAGCGGAGCGGATCGCACAGGCAGACCCGGCCATCTTTATGCGGATTGAAGAGCTGGAGCTGACCGCGACAACGAGAATCGAGCTGAATACCGCCATGGAAGGCGAGCCAGCGACTTGGCAACTGCTCGAACACCTCTCCACCGGGCAGAAAGCGACGGCCGTGCTGTTGCTGTTGCTGCTGGAATCGGAAGCCCCCCTGGTTGTCGATCAGCCTGAAGATGACCTCGACAACCGCTTCATCACGGAAGGGGTGGTCCCGATCATGCGGGATGAGAAGCGGCGGCGGCAATTCGTCTTCTCGACCCACAACGCCAATATCCCGGTGCTGGGCGATGCCGAGCTGATCCTGGGCCTTGGTGCAAGGGGTGAAGGCAAGGAAGGCCAAGCCTCGATCCGCCCCGAATATATGGGTTCCATCGATGGTCAGCCGGTGCGGGAGCTGGTCGAAGAGATTTTGGAAGGCGGCAGAACCGCCTTCGAAATGCGCCGGCTTAAATACGGTTTTTGAGGGTTGCGATGACGACGCGGACAGAATTGATCGAACTGATCAACAACGGTGAAAACTCCGGCGTCGAGTTCAAGCGCGATGATATCGACAACCGCGCCCTGGCTAAGGAGCTGGTGGCGTTTTCGAACCTGTCCGGCGGCGCTGTGCTGCTCGGCGTCGAAGACAGCGGCACCGTGTCAGGGATTACCCGCGACAAGCTGGAAGGGTGGGTGATGACCGCCTGCCGCGACAAGATCCGGCCGGCCATCATCCCGTTCTTTGAAATCATCCGGGATGTCGAGCCGGGCAAGCATGTGGCGGTTGTCCGGGTGGCCCCTGGATTCAGCGTCCATAACCTGTGGCACAACAGCGGAAATACTTATTACATCCGCGTGGGAACTCAAAGCCGGGAGGCGACACCGGAAGAGCTGAGCCGGCTGTTCCAGCAGCGTGGCGCGTTCCGGGCGGAGCTGCGCCCCGTCTCGGGTGCGCGGCTGTCTGATCTCGATCTGCGGCGCTTGCGCGACTACTTCGGGCGCGTCCGACAGCAGGACATGCCAGACGAAGGCGATGAATCCGGATGGCAAACCCTGCTGATCAACACTGAGATTATGGTGGAAGAGGGGATTACCCTTTCCAGCCTGCTGCTGTTCGGCACCTCGCCCAATCGCTTTTTGCCCTTCGCCGGCATCGATGCCGTGGCTTTTCCCGGTGTCGAAAAGGACTATGCCGCGCGCGAACGCGCGACCTTGCGCGGCCCGATGACGCCGCTGCTGGGGGAGGGTGGGCTGGTCGAAAATGGTCTGGTCGAACAGGCGCTCGATTTCATCCGACGCAACGTTGCCGCCAAAACCACACTGGAAGACGGCGCGCGGCGGGTCGAGGTGCCGGTCTATCCGGCCGAGGCGCTGCGCGAAACCCTGGTGAACGCCCTCATTCACCGCGACTACCTGCTAACCAGCACGGATATCGAGCTGGCGATCTATAGCGACCGGCTGGAAGTGATTTCACCGGGCAGACTGCCGAACGGCATCACGCCGGCCCGGATGCGCACGGGCTGCCGTGCCGCCCGTAACCAGCTCATCAAGGATGTGATGCGGGATTACGGCTATCTCGAACACATGGGCATGGGCGTGCCCCGCAAGATGGTCCGGGGCATGAAGATCCATAACGGCACCGATCCCGAGCTGATCGAAGGGGAAGAGAGTTTCACAGTTCGGCTGCTCGCTGGCGAGTGGGAAATAGAAATGGCGGAGGAACTAGGGAGTTTTATAGCGAGTAATAATATTTCCGCGACCGTCGAGGCGGATGAAAATCAGCTCATCCTAAATGATCCATCGAATTTTCATCCACCACTCAAAATTACATGCGACGGCGATGGGCTATTTCACTTGAGAGACACTCAGGATGGCTTTCAGAAACAAGTCTATGCTGAGATGGCACGCTGGAACGGCGATAAGTCTTTCACTCAAAGCGAAATTCTTGCGGAGGGGAAAAAGTGGCTGACCAAGCTGCGCCGGGGGTGAAAAGCTTACCGGAGTCGCTGATACACGCCGGCCCTTTGCCGGTCAGATTACCGCCCGCTCAACTTCGTCTAAACTCATCTCGTCGCGGCGCCGGTCGTAGAGCTGGGTCGTCCGCGTCGAAGCGTGGTTGGCCATGGCGGCCGCCTTCTCCAGCGTGCCGCCGTTCTTAAGATAGGCCGTGATGCCGGTTGCCCGGAACGTGTGATTGCCGAACCTTGGTGTCGATCCTGGCCGCACACGCGCGGAAACCGGCGGCTCTGGGTACGGTTGAACGAGAAGGGCGGCAAGCGACACGAGATGCCGTACCATCATAACCTCGACACCTTGGCGCTGTCGAACTGCTCGGTGAGGCTCTGGAAGTGGACTTCCTTCTGGCGCAGGCTGTCGATGGTGCGCATCATCTCGACGAGGGAACGGCCGAGGCGGTCAAGCTTCCAGACCACCAGCACGTCCTCGGGCCGCGGGAAGGCGCGGGCCGCGTCGAACTCTGGGCGCCTGGTGCCGGCCTTGCCGGACTTCTTCTCCTCAAGGATCCTGGTGCAGCCGGCCCGGGTCAGGGCGTCGCGCTGCAGGTCGAGGTTCTGGTCGAGAGTGGAAACGCGCGCGTAGCCGATGAGCATGTCAGGACAGTGCCGCAAGAGCGATTCACTGGCAATAGAAATACTACCACGGATTCCCTACAGGAAACGGCCGATTTTCGGGGGTCCGCGAGGGGTCTCACCGGAATGACAGGAATACGATCATTTTTTCAGACATAAAGGGAGGGCTACGCGAAGAGCTGAACCGGTGGGAGTCCCGGGAGCCGCGCCGTACCGACCCCGCTCTGCCACGTGACCGATGTCAATCCACGAGCGGCCCGGTCTCACGCGCCCGGCGATAGGCGAGCCGCCAGACGATGGCCGCGGAGTGAAACCGCGCATGCGCCATATGACGGCGTAAAGCTCGACAAAGGCGCGCCTCTGTTTCGACGTCTCGACGCTGCTACTCGCGTGGCAGCGGTTCATCGACCTTCGGACCGGATAAAGCCCTGTTTCTCGAAGATCGCTTTAGCGTCGTCGCCGGTCAGGAAAGCGAGGAACTTGGCCGGGGCGCCGCCCTGGGCCGCCTTGGTCAGGGCGAACGGGTAGATGATAGGCGAATGCGTGTCGGGCGGGAACGTCGCCACCACCTTCACGCCGGGATCGGCATTCGCGTCCGTCTGGTAGACGATGCCGAGCGCGGCCTCCCCGCGCGACACGAAGGCCAGGGCCGAGCGGACGTTATCGGTCTGGGCGAGCTTCGGTTTGGCTACCGCCCACAGGCCGAGCCGCGTCAGGGCTTCCTTGGCGTAGATCCCGCACGGCACGCTATTGACGGTTCCGGTCATCCACCGGCCCGTGCCGACTGCTCCGTCGAAGGCGGCAGGCGTCAGGTCCAGCGTCGCGATGGGCGATGCCTTCGGTGCCACCACGACGAGCGTATTGCCGAGTAGGTCGACCCGCGTGGCGGGCTGTAGCAGGGCGTGCTGCTCTGCATAGTCCATCCAGTTCGTGTCGGCCGAGGCGAAGATATCGGCCGGCGCACCCGCATCGATCTGCTGCACGAGCGCGGAGGATGCGGCGTAGCTCGCCTTGACGTCGATCCCGGTTCTCGTCCTGAACGCGAACGCCGCGTCGTCAATGGCGTCTTTGAGGCTCGCGGCCGCGTAGATCGTGACGGTCTCGGCCGCGACGGCCGTCGACCAAGGCCCGAAGACCAGTGCAGCGGCCAGCAACGCGCGCCGACTGAGTTCTCTCATGTTGAAACCCGTCCGTGCCATGATCGGGTCGGCGCCAACAGAGCCATCAGGCCGCCTCGTAGCCAAGGATACCCTTTATCTCGAGAAAGTTCCTCGAGACCGTATTCGGCATATTCCCGGCCGTTGCCGGATTGCTTGTAGCCGCCGAAGGGCATGCCGGCGTCCCAGGCCGGATAGTTTTCCTCGAACGCAAAGGTCTCCAGCACCTTCGCCATCTTTTCGAGATGTGCGAGGCCGACACCGACTTGGTTCTCGAGCGCGAACTTGCGGGTTGCGCCCATCTCGCGCGACACCGCGACAGCGAGGTCGGTCCTCCGCTCCTTGTAGACCGCGATAATGCGGCGCAGCAGCGCGAGCCGCTCGGCCGGCCTCGTGAAGCCGAAGGTCTCGAAGGCGCGCTTAGCGGCCGCGACCGCGCGGTCGACGTCGGCCTCCGATCCGAGCGAGATTTCGGCGAAAGCGTCCTCGTTCGAGGGGTCGATCACGTCGAGCCTGTTGGGCACCACCGGATCCACCCAGGCGCCGCCAATGTAGAACTGCAGTGCGTGAGACATGCCAACCTCGCTGATCCTTCGACCGAAACGATATGCTCACCGGAATATAGCGTCGGTCAACCCTTGGCTAGCTGCGACCCGTGGTTCTGCGATTATCTTCACGATGAGGCAGGACTCGAAGTTCCACGACGGTTGCGCCGGGCAGCCTCGGGCTAGTCCGCGGCCGCGCATTTCAGACGGACCGTCTTAAAGCCCGGCGATTCACCGTCGGAAGGGCTGCCGCATTGCCAAACTGCAACCGGATGGCGCTGTATTCGATCGAACATACAGACTGGCTGACGGAGCGACAGTGGGTGTCGATGTCGAGGGTGCGGCGCTGACATGTTTCGAGGTCGCGGAAGACGGATCCGGGGTCAGGATGCGGTCACAGGACAGCCAGGGTCAGTCGGTCGAATCCGACTGGAGGTGGCGCGGTCGTGGCCTGGTTTTAGTCCGCCGTCTACAGCTTGTACCGTCATCGCCACCGGACGGCTCAACGGCACATCTGCCCTCCAGGCCATCTCAAACGCCCTGAAACCGTCCCCGGCCTAACCCCGATGCCACTGGGACCTGAGCAGTTACCTCCGGTCAGGGTCGGTTCAGGGCGGCGGCGCAGCGACCGCGATCAGGCCGGATTTCGCCAGGATGGCTTGGCCGCGCTCGGACATGACAAACACGGCGAAGCGTGCCGCATCCGGGCTGCCGGAGAGCAGCGTCATGCCATAAGCCGGGCCGACCTCCAGCTCCGGCGGCAGCGGTACGGCCACCAGGTCCGGCACGGTACGGCGCAGCCCGTTGGTGCCGCTACAGTAGCCGAGCATGACATCGGCGCGCCCCGACAGGAAAACGCCCTCGCTCGGTCCCTGCCCAGGTACCAGCGGCGCCATGCCGGGGCCGCCCACAAGCTGCTGCGCCTTGCCTTTCAGCGCCGCCTCCGCGCCCGGATGCACCTGCTCGGCACGCGCGAACACCGCCCAGGCGTAGTCGCCGCCCGGGTCGGCACCGGGCGTGCTGGTCGCCAGCTTCACCGCGGGGTCGAGCAGCCGGTCCAGCACGTTGGCGGGTGTAATCCCCAGGCGCTCCCGCGCCAGCGCGCACATGCGGTTGCGCGCGAACATCACCACCGGCGTGCCGCGGCCGGCCTGGGCTAGTTGGCGGGGCTGGCCCATGTCGGCGGAGGCGAACAGGTCTGCGTTCTCACCCTGCTCCAGCCGCTCCCGCAACAGGCCCGAGGGGCCGTAAATCGGCTGCGCGCCGCTGCCCGGCGGCGTCCCGAAAGCCTCGAGGAGTGCGTTGAACGCGCCCGTCAGGCTGCCCGCGGCATAAATCCGCAGCGGCTCGGCCCGTGCTGCTGCCGGTACCAGGAGGGCCGCCGTGAGCGCGAGGCGGTGCAGCACCGCCAATATCAGGATCCTGTTCATAGCGGGCCTCCGTTCCAGAGCAGCGCCATATTCCTTTGAATACAGCGGCTACGCCAGCACGAAATGCGGCGCGGGTCCGGCGATGCCGAGCTGGCGGTGGTAGACTGCGGCGATGACCCGGCTCACGGTGGCGGCCGGCGGCTCGACCGCGACTTCGGCCGCCCGCATTCGTCTTCGAACCATGCCGGTCTAGTGCGCCGCGTGCTGCGGTGCCGGCGCTGCCGCGGTGACCCCGATGCCGGCCACTTCATGCACGCCACGGCCGCCGCGCTTGTCGCCGGGCACAACCACCCGCAGGTGCTCCGGGTCCAGCGACTGCCCGTCTACCCGGACGGCAAGGATCACCTGTTTGCCCTCGAACTCAGGCGACAGCTCGCCCAGCGCCAGGACGGCCGTGTAGCCGTCGCGCGCGGTGAGGGTGACGGTCCCGCGCACATCGTCTTGGTGCTTCGCGGGGTCAATGGCGCCGGCATGGGCGAGCACCGTCCAAAGCAGCGGTCCTTCAAAGGTCCGGCCGCGCGCGCCCTGCGCGGTCCCGGCCGGCACCAGTACCTGTATGGACGGAAGCACCGCCAGCGCCGCAGCCGTGATCGTTACCTCTCGTCCCAGTCCGCTGACGACGATCCCTAGATCGGCAGTCAGACCCGGGGCCGCCATGTCGGTTGCGTCAGGATCGGCAGCGCGGGACGGGGCACCGAGCACGCCAGACAGGGCAACAAGACTGAACGCCAGGGCGATCCGGCCAATTCGCATGGGCCTGCTCCTACTTGGCGACCATCACGTCCGAGAACTTGATGACGGCCATCACCTCGTTGCCGACCTGCGGACCAAGTCATCTATAGCCTCGTTGGTGATAGAGGAATAGATCGTGACGCCGTTACCGATGTCAATGTGCACGTGGCCTGTGGTCTGGCCTTTCTTGAGCTTTGTGATGCGGCCTTTGATCTGGTTGCGTGCGCTCAACTTCATCATTGGAATACCCTGTCTGCTGACGGCCTAAATGTAAGTGAAAAGCTCGCCACCTACCACCTCAACGGAGGTGGTAGGCGGCAAGCTATAGTTCAAAAATGCCTCAGCATGTCCTCTGGCCTGTGAAAGGCATGCAAGCCTGATGCTTCCATCCTAAATTCCGCGACAGCGATTCGGGGCAAGCCGAGATGGAAGACCGGCCCTGTCGCAAAAGTTTGTCGCTGGATAAATTTGTCCGTGGGATCAAGGGCGGCCTCAATCATCCCGCGCCCGGTTCCGTGGTCGATCCCACCCTGGCTGATGACGAGAAGATGGTTATTGCTGAGCACCGGTAACGGCGAACGCAACGAGGACGGTTGGTCGGGCTCGTCATGCGAAACCGCCCGGTCTCGACGGCGCCTTTCACCACCGCCGCCATCTCGGTAGGCATCGTGATCGTCATGCGCGACAGTTGTCCGGTTCTGGGCGATAAACGTGGGTCTCAAAACCCCAGACTGTCCACCTAGTGGACAGAATCTAACGCTTGGTGCCCTCGTTTGACGGAAGCGATGATTGCGTTGGGGTCCCTGGTCCAGGCAAACGGCTTTGATCTGAGATTATGCTCGGCGA
>JAABUL010004264.1_pt1 | contig 19418 bp, 18 predicted proteins | sample 5559151 | NCBI WGS metagenome assembly JAABUL01 (sample SAMN10711876, study PRJNA513368) | rock metagenome | isolation source: Antarctica rocks | place: Antarctica: Victoria Land, Pudding Butte sud | reverse complement strand
CCGCCAATCCAGGTCACGACGGATTTGTGACACCAGCATCTTATTTACGTCGTCCTCGAGCGTATTCCAAACCGATGGCTCCGGCTGAGCCAGAGAGCGCAGTCGAGAGGGATCAACGTCTCGGCTTGGTGAGTTCCTGCTGCTGACCCATGCATCTCCGGAAAAAACCCCGTGCCAACCCGTTTAATGCTGACATAATCTCCCAATCTCGCAGCAAAGGATTCGAGACTTTCTCAAAGTCCGTACGAGTTACGATGTGCTGCCGCTGAGTTTTCGCTTGATTGTTTTTGATACCACGCTGCTGGTGAAGAAGAGCCTTACGATCCTGATTCAGAATGGTCATGGTGGACTTCCACCTTTCGCTCTCTGATGCCGGACTGACTCTTAGCAGGCATCGTGTCGGCGCCATTGTGGGATTCAAGGACTTCGACATTTGCCGGTCTACTAACAACATCTGACTATCTCAATCTCATCCAGTACTATTGGCAAAACCCCGAGGCAGTCAACCGGATTGATCAATTCAAGCTGAACAGTCTTCGCGGTAAGCTACCGCAGAACAGCTAGCTTGTCTTAAGTCTATCCGCTTTATAGACTGATATGTAAGTCAAGATATCGAGAAAGCTATCGGTGTGGCTCCTCTCGAGACCGTATCAATTCACCCTCTACGTCCCCTTTACGAAGCCTGCCGGCGCATGTTAGAGTCCCGGGCTCGTCGTATTCCACTAGTGGACATTGACGACGAGACCAAGCGTGCTATGGTCGTCAGCGTCGTTACTCAGTATCGCATCCTGAAATTTGTTGCGGTCAACGTCTCGGAAACCCAACTGCTTCGAAAGCCTTTAAGGCTACTCAACCTTGGAACTTACAAGAATCTCGAGACTGCGAAGATGGAAACACCAGTATTCGATGTCATCCATCAGCTTGTGAATTACAACATTTCTAGCGTGCCAATATTGAATAGTGATGGTATGTGGCTTATGCTATAATGAGCGGACAATAAGCTGATAGCTCAAGGGGTCGTCACGAACGTATTCGAAGCTGTAGATGTCATTACTCTTATCAAGGGTGCTGCATATGATGAATTAAATCTAAACGTGGGGGAGGCCCTTCAGAAACGCTCGGATGTCTGTGTTCTGAATCCTGAGGTGCAGCGGTTTTATTGACTCTCCTAACAGGATTTCCCCGGAATCTTTACATGCTCCATCGATGATCGTCTCGACACCCTCTTTGACACAATCCGAAAGTCTCGAGTTCACCGGCTGGTAATTATCGACGAAGACAATCGTTTGGTCGGCGTATTGACCCTGAGTGACATCCTAGAATATATCCTTCTCGAGGGCGAGGGGGATGATGTGAAGCCGGAATGACGCATGTGAATCTGAGCGTTATTTGTGCATTTCCGTGGTGTTCGATATCCTAGGGCGCAGTGACTTGGTAAAGATTTGTTTTGTATCTCGTTCGACATTATGTGCATAGAGATAATAGTAACGATCAGGATACGAGAAGGGGCTAAATAATTACAATATGAAAGGCGGGCACTCCCAATGGTCTTCATATTCACTATTATTCACGTCCTCGTCGGTATTAGCGGTTGTCATAGCGGTTGTATTGACGATTCTGCGGGCAGTACCATTGCCGGAAGGCAAGATCGACTCACTTCAACGTCTCGTTTCAAGAGTTTACAAAAGATCGACGAGATCATATAATAGGCAAGAACGACCGCTGTGGGTCGGCAAAACACCTACGCAGGTATGTCCCACTTCACATTTCTCTTATTCAAAATGATACAGCATTCATAGAAACATCAATATGCGAAATTCGCAGAGCGCTGCCCCATTGTTACCCACCAATGCTGATATAGCTGAGGCAGGGCCTACGGAGAGAGCTCGGCGTCGCTCATCACTAGATACTTTCGTGATACCTGGTCGTACGCGCGTGCCTTCTAGTAGGGTCAGCCAACCAGAGCCCATGGACATTCAGATTGCACGAGGCTTGCTCAACCCAGATTCTCTCAAAGTGCCCAAGCAACAGTCCCATCGAGTGGGGAAACATGGCTGGTTGGCTCCGAACAGTAGAAAGTCATCCGTGTTGAAGGGCAAGGCCAGATCGAACGAAGAACAGTCTGTTCCTGCATCGCCCAAAAAGCATATGGAGAAATCAAAGAGAGCACCTTGGATGTTGAATGGTCGCGAGCTTATCATCGTCCCCAAAGGCGATCCGCGTCTTCGACAGAAGGATTCAGTACCTCAACCTCAGGAGCATCAGCTGCAGGCGAACGGAGACGATCCAAGACACTCCTCTGGTGGTGCCCGAATCGTCCCCAAATACGATCAACTTGCTCGACACAAGGACTTGGTACCTCAACTTCAAGAGCATCAGCTACAGGTAAATGGAGACGATTTAAGGCACTCCTTTGATGGTGCACGAAGCGAAGGATCTCGAGTCACAAGCACGACATGGAGTTCTATCAGTCACAGAATCTTTTCAAATTCATCTAGCAACTCCCAAAATCGTGGAAGTTCGAAATCTGTCGAAGAATACAATGTTCTGGCTTTGAGGCATGGATTACCCCAATTTGCAGTAACGGCGGAGATCGAGGGTATCGGTGTGTTCTCTTTTGCCCCTAAAACACACCAGATCTAACATCCTCCCAAGGAAATGATAGTCACACCGAAGTTACCTCCAAGACGCACCATAATTGGATCATGCGGAAGTTGTTACGCCGTTCAACCCCTTCCACCTACCAGCTAAATGTTAAGGCTAAACAAAAGTCAATAAAACGCACGGCCAGCTTCTCCAGCATCTCGAGTATGCTCGAAAAGGAGCACAAGGACCTGTTGAAGGACAAAAGCCTGGAGGAGGTTGGTCGACTAGGTGGACTGAGCATTCTGCTGCTTCCCCGCAACTTCGCTGTGGATAAGCTTACTCTGCCAACTTGTATCTCCGCCACGGCTACATATTTGGTCCAGCAAGGTATGTTCCGCTTGATGCAAATACAGTATGAACAGGCCACAAGCTAATGATAACCAAGGATGTAAAACACCAGGCATCTTCCGCGTACCAGGGCAACTAAATACAATTAATGCACTCTATGATTTTTACGCACATCGATATGCCAATGCGAGTGATCCAGACCTTGTCCAACAGACTGTTGGCTCTGGGCTTCTCCCAACACATATACCGCATAATCCGCATGATGTCGCATCCGTATTCAAAAAGATAGTGTCGAGCATCCCGGGTGGTCTTCTTGGCTCGTTGTCACTTTTCGCAGCCCTTCGCAGCATCGCTCAAGATCTCCACTGTGATTCTAAGCTTTCAGAGCTGGAATTTACTGATCTAAAAGCCAGACTTATAGCACTGGCAATATCTAGCGTGACCTCATCCTTCCGTGTTTCTTTGATCTGTGCAGTATTAGGTCTGGCTGCACTCGTTGGCCATGAAGCTGAGCAAGACATTGCCAGGAGTCGAGAGAGCGACGAGCCTCTGCCAGCTGATCTCATGAACTACCAAGCGCTAGGTGTAGTGCTCGGACCACTCCTGCTAGGAGACTTGACCTATGACTCCGGTATGGCTTTTGACTCGTCTTCTGGGACCCAACTCCCGGTACCGAACAGCCTGAAGAAAACTCGCAAAGAGAAACACGCAACCATGGCTCCAAACAAGCTTGAGCAGCATGACGATTTCCTCGCGCAGGTTGAACAAGCCAAGATTACCGCAATCGTCATGCAGATGCTCGTTAGTAGTTGGACAGATGTCGTGAAGCAGCTGCGGCACATTGATACTGAGCGCCTCCGTTCCTCGCGCTTGGAAAAAGACCAGAAGTTACAAAGCACCCAAAGCAGGTTGACATTGAAATCTTCTAACGAAGATGTGATATATGATTTCCTGAGGGGACGTACTCTGCCAGAGAGCTGGGAAGGTTCTGTAAAGATAGCGCAGAAGTTGAGGGTACCAAGCAGGTCGCCAGTGTCTTTCAAAGATATACGTGCTTCCGACTCATGGTTTCCTGAGCCTATCGAGGAGCATCTTAGCACAGCTGAGGCTGGACCGGTTCGAGCCTCGACTCGACGTACTCGAGGGAATAGTTATGAGTCTAGTGAGCCTGCTCGAGATTTCTCTGGACCATCGGTTCAAGTTGAACCTTCCCACGATCATCCTGAGCGAACCTTTGAGTCAGATCCTTCAATTGATTCAGGGCGGAATTTCTCTGGCCAAACCATGCAGTCAGATCATTCAGTTGAACCAGGTCGAGACTTTTCCGGACACACCGTCCAATCAAACTCTTCATTGTTCGCAGCTAGGAGCGAGCCTAAGGGTCAGCTCCTCGCCAATGACAGCGATGTGACGGATGCAACTCTGGAAGAGATGTCCAAAGGGACTATTTTGATGCATCCTCCAGAAATATTTGGAGGAGAGGAAGACGAATCCGTAAGTAGAACTTTGGACAACTTTCATCTATTACCTACACAGCAATATCACAAGCGCGATGACAATCGCATTATCGAGGAGGGTTCGGAGGTTCCGAATGAGATTGAGGATACCGTTGCGACAAGACTCCGAGAGTCCATCGGGCCGAATGAGATGCAACTGCCTCTCGAGCCTCATGCACTAGTACAGGCTCCGCCTCTATCATCGTCCGGCCTCGTTTTCGAAGACAGCGTCAATCAAAGCCTTTTTCCAGCCCGGAACTCGTCGCTCGCACAAGTTCGGCGGAGATCGTCCTCGAACATGCTCCGCACCGACGCCAACAGCCGCCGTTGCTCGACCATTCAGCCTTCCGATAAGTCTCGTATGCCTGCAAATCCTGAATCAACCGAGCCAGGTGACCCGTTTCTGGACGTGGATGAGGCATTTACAAACACAGATCAAGCTTCTACCAACGCAGAAAAGGCCTTTATGGCGTCTCGTAGGAATAGCGTCAAGATGCTTGCTCAAAGGTTTACTGAAGCTGAACGGGCCAACCGCGTGGAGGTCCAGCAAAAAGACGCCAATATCCCTAAGGTGTATGCTTTTATCAACTCATTACCTCCCAATGAACCCGTACGAATTCTGGACAAGAGCCCCCAGAGGAGCACAAAGACCGCTCTAGAAAGGAACGCTTTAATGCAATCTACCAATGTTCCTGTTCCGCGCAGCCCGGAGGAAGAATTTTATTTTCCTCCGACGCCTACAATAAGTCAGGCACAACCTATAGAGGAGAGCTTTGTGACGCAGCCTGCAAGTGCTTCTGCTCACAACAGCCCTGAGAAAGAGTCCCTGATCCCCAAACCACTGTATGAGCACGGCCGCGGTCGACAAGCATCGCGTTCTCCCTCACCTACCAAAACTTCTTCACCTCCCAAGGTGGCCTCGCCAGTCATGACCCCTAAATCAACCAGATTCTTTCGCAAGAGACCTTCTGTCTTCAATCTTCTACTGGACGACAAGGATGCTGATACCGTTGTGAAATACAAGCCAAGTCGTAGTCCGACTTCGCCGCTTCTTCCAATCACCAATCCCGAGCTCAACCGACGAAGCACCACTCAAAGCTTGGCTCCTCCAACCGAAGATGCAACGCCGAAATCCGCACCCACAAAATCCCTAAGCGACTATTCCACCGCATCACTCCAGCGCCTCCGCGCCGCCCTCGAAGGACCCCCCATCGCCACCCACGTCGTCCGATCTCTCTCCCCACATAGACCCTATACTAACGCTCGACCCGCAACCTACACCGACAGCTCCACCGCCACCGACGAGCCCCTACCCAAACTCCGCCGCGAGATGTCCGTGGGCTTGTCGAACGCAACGATGCATACACAGATTCGGCAACTACAAAGGCAGGTGGATGCCAAGGACAAGGATCTCGTGGCGCTGAGTCGAGCGTTGGATGCGGAGAGGGCGATGCGGGAAGGGGGGAAGGGGACAGGGCAGATGGGGGAGGAGGTGCGGGAGGCGAGGAGGGAGCTGGAGATGTGGAGGGCGAGGGCCATGTGGGCGGAGAACAGGCTGGTGGGGTTGAGGGTGGAGGTTGGGGTCGAGTATGAGGAGTTTGCCAGGGGTGGTGTTGGAGAATAGGGGGGTTTTGAGAGTGGGGATGATGTGGAGACGGTTTGGTTTGGGGATGGGAGGGGGGCTTGGAAGTTTCAGGGTTGGATATGGGATGTTGCTGTTTCGAAGGTGGTGGGGTTGGATGTGTGGGGTTTGAGCGGATGGGTGGGTTTTGAGGGGAAGGGGGGAGTGTATGGGCAGGGGGAAGGACATGGAATTAATGGTTTAGGACGGGACAGGCTAGGATAGGATCGCCTAAGAGATTAGTATGGTTGTATGGTTTGCTGGTAGGCTTAGGAATGAAACTTATGTGTTTTGACAATCGAATGAGTGTTTTATTGATTGGTTGGTTGATTGGCGGGCTTTTGCTTTCGCCCACGGGCAGGTTTTTCTTCGTTGTTTTCTGTCCCTTCTTCTGTCCTTTTTCTCTTCCCCATTCATTCCTCTGCTTCCCCCCTCTAATTCGTGTCAAGCTTGATGTGCGTTATTGCGGTGTGTGAGTAAGTAAGTAGGGAGGGAGGGAGGGGGGTGAGGTTTGAGGATGAGGTTTGAGGATGAGGTTTGAGGGTGTGTTGAGAGTGTGTGATTAGGATGGTGAATTGTGTTATTGCGATGTGTGTAGGTAAGTAGAGAGGAAGGGGGTTGAGGTTTGAGGGTGTGTCGAGGGTGTGTCGAGGGTGTGTTGAGGGTGTGTGGTGGATTTTTGGGTTGCGATGTGTGTAGGTAAGTAGGGAGGGGAGTGAGATTTGAGAGTGAGATTTGAGAGTGTGTTGAGAGTGTGTTGAGAGTGAGTAAGTAAGTAGAGAGAAGGGGTGAGGTTTGAGAGTATGTTGAGGGTGAGTTGAAAGTTGAGAATGAATTGTGTTATTGCGATGTGAGTAAGTGAGTAAGTAGAGAGAAAGGGTGAGGTTTGAGGGTGAGGTTTGAGGGTGTGTTGAGGGTGTGTTGAGGGTGGGTGGTTAGGGTGGTGGATTGTTTTTCGCGGTGTGGGTAAGTAAGTAGAGAGGGGGGTGAAGTTTGAGGGAGGGGTTTGAGGGTGAGTTGAGGGTGTGTGGATTGTTAGGTTGGGGTTGAGGTTGGGGTTGAGGTTGGGGTTGGGGAATTGGGGAATTGGGGAACTGGGGGACTGGGGGAAAGGGAGAAGGGAGGGGGGTGAGGTTTGAGGGTGAGTTGGGAGTTGGGGGGGTAGGGATGATGGTTGGGGAATGATGGTAGTGGGGGATGGTGGTGTTGAGGGGTGTTTGGGGTCCGTTGGTATTGGGTGGAGGGATATGGAGTGGGAAGTAAGTCTGATACTGAAGGGGGTGCACCGATTGGGAGAGCGGCATAGGTATGTGCGGCTTGTTGGAATATGTGTAGGTTTGGTGGGTGGGATTTTGTAGGTGGTGCGCTTGGTGGTGCTGTAGGAGGGAAAGGCAGATATTGTTTGCATCCATGTAGGTAGCTTTTTGGAACTGTGGGAGGTTTTTGTAGTAAATTCTTGTCTTTGCTACCGATTCGTGAAGCTCTCATAGCCTAAGCACCTGGAAACACCGATCGTATCCACAACATCCCCTCTTTCCCTCACCTCTCGATGGCTCGTCCTTTATCGGTGCTACATGAATCGTACAGGTTAGCTGTCTACCTCTGACAAAGTTGATCCACATCTCCGATTTCCTTCAGATTTCCTTCTATTGCCCTCCTCTCCCACGTCCCGCCAGGCTTCATCCAATCCAAAGCTCGAGGAGGTATCACATACTTTCTGGAACCCAATATCCGCCGCCTTCTCCCTAAAGCACTGGCGGCAGATGTTGAGGCCGTATTTGCGGATGAGACCGGCTGTGTGTGTGCATATCCGACTGTTTGGGAGTCGTCACATCAGCATGCCATTCCATTTCGAAATCAAGTGAGATCATGGGATTAGGGAGCGTTGGAAGGGCATGAAATTGTATCAATAGATGGGGGATTGATTGTAAGGGAAGGGAGAACGGGGGGGATGAATAAAAGCATACCATTCACGAGCGCCCTTCCCATAGGTGCGTGGGCGCGAGTACCAGACCGATTCGTGGGACATGGTTGTGGTTGTGTGTTGGGAGGAGTAGGTGGGTTTTTCTGTTGGCGGAAGGAGGTCAGCATCAAAGCCTAGAAGGAGAATCGATAGGAGGAGCGGAGGAGTACCGTTTGTGGTAGAGAGTCTGCGCAGTCAGTTGTTGTCGTCGTTGTCGTCGTTGGCGTAGGATGGTATGGATGTATGTCGACCTTCAATGTGTGCCAAGCGATACGGAAGCGAGGAACTAGTAGGGTTTAGCGCCGTTTCGCTAAATCACTTGCTCGTACGAGTAAGGTACTCCCGAAATTCACATCACCTGTTTCACGACAAACGTTGCTGTAAGTCCAGGAAGCTTTGATCCTTTAATGAGGCTATGGCTGTTTGCATCTACGGGGTTGAACATTTGAGTCTACTCGTGTCCGGACTTCCAAGTTCACACAAAAAACAGGATCCAGCTTGTTCACAGCGCAAGTCCTGTGATAAACCGAAATCCATCATGGCATACTGCTGATCGCTTCCATTCAAGTCGTAAAGGCAGCCACCTTCTCGTCATGCCTTTATGTGAAATGCGTTCTCTCCTTTTACAATGCTTCGATAATTGCTAGAGCTAGCCGTCTCCAACTCCTAGGGCGCGCAAGTGTGGACAGAGAAGCAAGATTGAAACACTATCTTACGCATCCTAGTGATGACAAGGTCCCTTCAATTCCCACTCGGCTCTTCACTGAGTTCGACGTCTAGTGTTTTGCTGGATAGAAGGGGTTGGAGGAAACATATACACCGCTTGGGGGACTGAGAAGGCGGGCATTGGGTGGGCATAGGCTTTAGGGATGGAAGGGTGCTTGACCATAGAGGCGGTGGTCTGGCCATTGCCTCACAGCTATTTGTATACGTCAGTCAACATCTATGTCTAATCGGTCTTCTTGCCTTTAGGAGAGATCCAATTTCACAACAGGTGCATTGAGAAGAAATTGCAGAAAGATCTAGAGAATGGACCAGTCTTAGTCAAGACTATCACCGATTTTGATAGACCGCCTGGTGGATGAGATTATGAGTGGGGGTGGGTTCTTAGTGTGCCCAATATTGAAACAATGTCGTTGTCCTGCAAGCCCGTCGATATCCTACTTCTCCCCTCCCTGTGCTTTCTCGTCTTTCCACACGCTGTCTGAATCTGGATGAATCTCCGGCTCCGCAATATGTTGCCTTTTTTCCTTCTTCTTCTGGCTATCAACCCCATATCTCTTATCCCGCTCCCCCAGAACCTCCTTGAATCCTGGACACTGCTCCTCATTTGTTAAACTCATCATCAATTGCGCTTGGCCCAAAGGCAGCTTATCCCCTCTATCCACCTGCCAGAAATGATAAGTCTTTCCATACAATCCCACCACCTCTTCCATCTCCTTCGTCTCCGCTACATCCCATATTCCGTTTGGGAGGCTTTGTGGGGCTGGCATGATCAACATGCCGCTTTTAACTTCGAAGACGTGAGAGTGCCAGAGCTTGCGCTCCTCAGCATCGAGGGTTTTGTAGAGGGTGGCACTGATCATGTACTCGACGCCGATAAGGCGGGCGTTGGGAGCGGGAGTATCATAAATGAGGCATTGGCGGACTTCTGAGTACAGAATCGTTCAGCATTATGTCGACCGCTCGGCAAGACTAAGAGAAGATACTGGCTTGTTTACCTTCATTGAGATGTGAGCAGTAATGGTTCGATTCTACGCATCGGTTGGGTTCAGAGGCGTAGACATGGAGGGCGTTAAGGTGAGCACAGATTTGCTTCAAGGGGGCGAAGTTCTGTACCAACGTAATAGCTAATTAGCGAGAAAACTCCGTTAGAGAAAGTATATGGGCGGAGGCGAGACCTGTGCGGCCGCAGCTCCAGTCTCCAGCACTTGGCTCTTGGTGGAGAGAGGGTTGCCTATAGCATTGTTTGTGACGTTATCTGCGCTGCTCATGGTTGTGACTGTAGGCAAAAGCTGTCTTGATCAAACGTATTCGAGATTCTGATAGTGTGTAGGATTTTTGTACTTCAAAAGTGTGCTAAGCTTTGACTTTGAACAGCGGGAGTGTTCAACATAAAGTACGGTCATGCAAGCTCACACTCACACTGAGCAGCAATTCAAACCGTACGTCATGATGACGATAGCTGCACCTCTGACAGATATGACAGCCATTTAAAAGCATGGGAACGCAATTCCATGCCTTTCACTTGCAAATGATTGGAGTATGGTGCTATATTACGTAGGCTCATAACTTGGTCTCTTTATCCGATGCAGTCCTGAAACAACGCAATTGTCAGTTACGTAGACTTCTTCGATGCCTGATCAGGAGCAGAGGAGCAGCGCCGATGTTTCACTGGATTCACATATTGTTTTTCATCTCTCTCAATTTTCCCATGACATCCACTGGATCGGTCTTCCCGGTGGCTTTCTGCACCGTCGGGTCCTACGATAATTAGCAGTGACTTTCCGGTCGAGGTTTCGAAACCCTCACCTCTAATTTCATGAACACGTTGTATTCCTAGAGCTAGTCAGGTCTCATCTCTCAATTGCCGTCAGAGGGAGAGCTTGCCTTTTCGTCCCCGATTGTGAACTTGCCCTGTGTTTCCTTGTTGTTCTCTGTAAATGATTGCAGTTTCTTCACTGCCTCATTCTGTAGGACTTTGGCAAGAAACTTGACGTTCTGCTTGGTGTACTCGTGGCCAGGCTGTCTAAGGATCAGAAACTTCATGACAGGCTTGAGAATGTCCGAGCACGTACATATACTTTGGTATCATTGGGTAGGGCAGCCAGAGTCTTGTTGAGAGCTGTATGCATTTCTCCCGGAGTTCCTTCAAAAAAGCGCCCACAGCCTAGCAAGAGCTATTAGCCATGGCATATTTAGAGAGTATGATTCGGTACCTCCAATGAATAGAGTATCACCGGTGAATACCACCCTATCACTACCATCCTCCATCAACCAGCATATGCTATCTTGAGTATGACATGGCGTGTGTAATGCTTTTACTGTTATCTCCTGGCCAATCTTGAAAGTCTCGTTGTGTTTTGGTGTTCTAGTAACTGCTTCACACTGCTTTCCGCCGATCACGGGCAGGTCCTTGAACTGCGCAAGCTGGTCGTTCCATTAGGATCCAGGCTATTGAGGGCGGATTGTTGATCTTGCCATCTTAGAGTTCCCACCGGCATGGTCCCAGTGACTTTCCAAATTTCAGCGTCTTCCCCTACCACCAAGCTCGTGCAAACTCACTGGTGGGTATTCATGATGGCGGTCAAATTGATTTTTCCAGCATCGATCTGCTCCTTCAATACTGGCGCTACCCTGCAGATGTGTGTCAACCCATATGCCTTGCTATTGGCTGCCGTCGAGTGTACTCAGGGGGGTTGGCAGGGTCGATGATCACGGCATCTTTCGATTTGTCGTCTACCACCAGATACGCATAGTTATTGCTGGACCCCGTCCCTATTTCAGTACTAAGCATTAGCAAAGCTCGAAACCATAATCGATGGCTCCGAAGTCTATAGCGTACACATTGGTATCGATTGAATATGCATGGCGCGCGTTAGAGCGAGCTGGGAACAGTCAGTGATTCTGACAGCTCAAAAGACGGCAGAAACCATACACTTGCTGCCAAGGCTCTCAGTGGTCTTCGAGGGAAAGCCTTCGTCAATGTCCCTACGTTCATTGAGAGTGGAAACACCTAAGAAGTGTGAAATGAATGCTGACAGTCCCTTGGTCCCCAAAGCTTACTTACCCATCTGGCAGGTTTTGCCGGGAATCTTCATGCCCCACCATTCCCCGCACTTTTCAGCCCCGCAAGTTTCCTGTTCTCAGCGCGATGGGGTAAGGTAACATTTGAGGCTCATGCCTCAAGAATTGCCTCTCAATTAACTGAATCGAATCCCCTTTTCGTTCTGCAGTTCTGCAGATCTCCAGGATGTCAGGTCTGTGTGAAAGGAACTACTAGCCCCCTCTGTCATATGCTGACCTTCGACACCGTTCTAGCCAAGCATTACCTCGACGACCCCATCCAAGCGGTACTTTCTTCCCTCCGCGCCACTACCCTGACGAATCCCTCTCTCCTCTTCGATGAGACCAACAAGATCGTATACCGCCATCCTGCCTCACTCACGAATAATAAAAATGTCTCTGTCATCTCCGGTGGTGGCTCAGGTCATGAGCCTGGATGGGCTTCGACCGTGGGACGGGGCGTTCTCAGCGCATGTGTCGCAGGCACCATCTTTGCCTCTCCAGGTGCTCAGCAGATTCGAGCGTGTTTGTTGCATAGACTGCCCGCAGACTCGAAGGGAGCTCTGTGTGTCGTTACCAACTACACAGGCGACGTGCTGAATTTTGGAATGGGAGTAGAAAAAGCAAGGGCCCTAGGAAAGAAAGTGGAAATGGTAGTCGTTGGTGATGATGTGGGTGTAGGACGAGCAAAGGGCGGCAAAGTGGGCAGGAGAGGCCTTTCAGGAACAGCACTCGTGATTAAGGTATGCGGTGCCCTGGCCGAGAAGGGAGAAAGTCTGGACCAATGTGCAAGAGTGGGAAGGTTAGTGGCAGATAACCTGGTCAGCCTGGGGGCGAGCTTAAGCAGAGTACATCAGCCCGGTCGAGCGTTGAAGGAAGCAAAAGAAGAAGAGGAAAGACTAGGACCCGGGCTGGTCGAGATTGGGATGGGTGTACATAATGAGCCAGGATGCGACAAGGTGAGGACAGACTTGCCAGGTCTGGTCAAAATCATGTTGGCGCAGATGCTCGATCCGGGTGACAGGGACCGGGCCTATGTGCACATAGAGAGTTCCGATTCTACGGTACTGCTGATTAATAACTTCGGTGGTACAAGCAACCTGGAGCTCGGTGGGATCGTCAGCGAGGTCACGAAACAACTGAAAGAAAGTTATGACCTAAAGCCTAAAAGAATCATCGCAGGGACATTCTTTGGAAGTCTTAACGGGCCAGGCTTCATCATTTCGGTCCTCAAGCTGACTGATACTGGCCTTGGACCGGGGAAATCAATGTTGGAGTTGATAGACGCACCAGCCGAAGCCAACGGGTGGTCTGCAGCTATCAAAAAAGAGACGTGGGAGCAAAACTTCGAAGCAGTCAAGGAGAAAGCACCGTCAGGCGAAGATGAGACGAAACCAAGTAATTTGAAAGGTTTTTCTAGACTGGGCCCCGAAATCTTGAACTAAAAAGCTGACATGCGAGAAGTCAATCCAGATATTTGGAGAAACGCTCTGCAAGCTGGTCTGCAGCGTGTGATAGCTGCGGAAAGCGAAGTTACAAGATTTGATACAATAGTCGGTGACGGGGACTGTGGCATTGGTCTAAAGCGAGGCGCAGATGCTGTTGTGAAGATGCTGGAAAGCTCCACATCATCCGGAGATCTCCTGGTGGACTTGACAAAAATCATCCAGATTGTGGAGGCCACCATGGACGGAACATCTGGGGCGATATATGCCATTTTTCTTAATTCGCTTGCGGCAAGTTTGCGAAGCCTTGACAGTTCGACACCGAATCCAGTCACTGCCAAAACCTGGGCACAGGCTCTTGAAATATCGTTGAAAGCTCTAAGCAAGTACACACCTGCTCAGCCCGGGGATCGAACATTGATGGATGCGTTATTCCCCTTCGTAGATGTACTCAAAAAGACAGGAGATACTATACAAGCGGCAGTGGCGGCAAAGAAAGGTGCTGATGGGACGAAAGGTATGAAAGCGAGTTTAGGTAGGACGGTATACGTAGGTGGTTCGGGTTTCGAAGAGGTGCCAGATCCTGGTGCATACGGACTGAGTGAATTCCTTACGGGACTTGCGGACGGCCTATAAATGGGTATAACTACTGCTTTCATCAGAGTCCATGTACTTTTGGCTTGCTTGAACGCCTTTTCTCCCCGAATGACATTTTACTCCAATAATCGATTGATCAACTCAGCAAGACTAAAATGACCGAGTCGCCTCTAAGGAACCTGTGCATATACTCGTTAGTAATCAAAAATCAATATCAGGATTCACACCCCAAAGTCGGCCAATCCAGGAATACTCACATCTTACTGATAAATCTATCTTTGTTGACTGGTCTCCCCTTCTTGCCCCCTGATACTCTAGGCGTCTCCGTCCACATTTCCTTCACATTCTCCAATACCATATTGCAATGCCGATCAAAGGCCTTTACTCTTGCCAATAATTTCCGGTTGTTGCGGCATGAAATCAGCACCTGCGTATGCGAACGGACAGCGGTTTGTAGGATGGAGAGAGGTCCCGAGGTGAATTCGTGCTCTTCGAGTAATGCAATCTCATACTCCCTACACGAAGATCAGTATCACAAACTACTTTAGGCAGCTCGATATGCACAAAGCGCATCAAGTTTTAGAGCGCGTAGTAAACCCTTGGTTGGACGTACGTGAGCTCCATTCGGGGCTTGTTCAGGAGATCCCTGCATAATGAGTTAGCTCTAATAAGCGTCATACGTATGGTATGAGTCACATACTGGATCTTTGCGTCCGCCATATTATAGTATTAAAGAGTAGTGTCTGCCTTAGATCAATAGCTTTTGCATCCCACAAAGCACTGAGGTTCCTGTAGCCCTTTGACGCTAGCGGCTGATTAGTCAATACTTACTAACTAATACTCCAGCCCCGCGACGTCAAATCGCGTATCACCAGGCGCGAATGCTCTTCGAGCTATCATCTCTAGGTACACAGTACAACTACCTACCTTCACGTTTCCAGCATTTTCTACCACAACTTGCATTGTATTTATTCTTGATGAAGTCCTAACATTACAGAGGTGTTTGTCACGCATGTTCTGTACACTATTACCTGTTCGCGACCTCTAATCGTCATCCAGCAATGCTCACGATTACATGACCCAAAGCCAAATCATCTGAGATTTGCTGAAGCGATTGAGAGCCCCCGTGGGCACCACGCTGCTGCCTAGAGTACACTGCTCATCTTCTGCGGTTCCGCCTATTGGAATTGATTAGGCATGCAATGTCTTCACCGTTCACAGCGCCAAACTGTGGCTATCCCAATCGAGCCACCGCGTCTTCTCCTGCACCAGCCGGCAGATCAGTGATGGAGCCTCAGACATCAGAAGATGTCTCAATACGCCCCATGCGACGTGAGAATTACCTGTCCTGCAAGATTTGCACAGTATTAATCTTATCATTCTTGTAGTGAAAGTACTCTATACCTTCGACGACGAAAACAAAACCAATTGTCTTGCTCGGTGGCCAAAGCCCCTTGACATTCGAACGGCCTACCTTGATGAGAATACGCAGGTTGGTGTCATCGAACTCAAGACATGTATCCAGGCAATCGTCTCAGCCAGTCCAGAACTGGTCGCAAAGCTCGGGCAAGACTATACTGTCTACGCGTACGACTATTCCGAGTACGAGACGCCGCTTGTGGGTCAGGGAATGCTTTCGTGGGTACTCGCCTCTTCCTCGTCTACGCCCGCTGCGCCTGCACATCAGTCACGGACTGTCGTGACGGGACGCGTTTGCAAAAACCTTCTGGGCCTGTTTTCGAGCGGATCACAAGAAACGCTTGAAGTAAAGCTTAGATTAGTTCCCGTACCTACATGCCTACAGAGCGAGTATCTCGAAAGCATGAAGAAATACAGAGACATTAGTAGAATTATGCCCGAAGGATTCGATGCCGGAGCCTGGACTTCGTTCATTCAATCGAACCCTGCCATCCTGCAAGCGGCCAATCAAAGTCGAAGTCAATCGCCTGCAGTTGGCCCTGGACAAAAAGACAAGATTGGAATCGAGCATGTCCAACGTCTACTTAGCGAGGGTTCTATGGGGGATGCTGGAAGTCAGCGCCTTTTCTCGAAGAATCCCAGTTATTCTTCTATCGAGGGGCTGCAACAGCTCCCTCGAGCTGCGAGCCCAGCCTCGAGCATTCAGTCGGCCACGACAGCAAAACGGAGAGGCAGGCCACCGCGGTCTGCATCAAGTGTATCGACTCGTGGTCGCGGCGTTCCACGGAAGGATCTCACTAGACGGGAGTCAATAGACAGTGGCTTTGCAAGCAATGATGAGCGTTTTGAAGAAGGACCAGCTAAGAAAAGAGCCAAGGTAATGAAAGCGGATTGGCCTAGCAAAACTGGTCTTGGGAGCCAATCTGATTCCCTGAGGGTTGCAGCGAGTGCCGCGGCGTCGGTCCGCATTCATCAGCCAACAGCGGTACGCCCAATGGCGAACACAGTAAATTCTCTGGAAGGGCCACCTCGGCTTCCAACACCTATCGCAGAGCCCTCCAATATAATTAGAAGACCGCTTCTTCCTGCACCTCAGAGTCATTTGCGCCGCGAATCGGTCACCATGACTAACTCCAAGTATAAGTCGCCATACCCTCCTTCTGAAGGAATTTCGAAACCATCGGACTCCGCCATGACCTCACCTGAACAGAGCAGAATTGGTAGCGACTCAAATACTCCTCCGGATATCCCTTCTTCGCCACCCGTCTATCGCGGGGTCTCAACGGCTCCTTCTAGTCCCCGTTTACCTACAATGTCTCGAGATGTTGACTCCGGATTCATGAGTGGTTCGATCGATGACTTATTTGAGGATGACGAAGATCGTCCTCTTGACGACGAGGATCTTGAGATGGCGGCCCAGTACAGCAAGCGCCAAGATCTGCCTACGGCCTCGAACCTCGAGGATAGTGTAGTGGAGAGCAGTGTTACGAGTCTTGATCCTGATCGGCCACAACAGCCAGATCACAAGACCCTTGCTCAAATTAGGATGATTACCGGACATACCTCCGAATCTCATCCTTTGAGCCGTACAGCATCGTCAGGAGCTTTACCTACGCCAGCAGTCCCTGCTAGTGACCCTGTATGTCCATCTAATCTATATCGGTCACAGACATGGTCAGGCATGCAAGCGCTATATCCTGCTTCAGATGCGCCAACCGCTCCACGAGCTCCAGAAGTACCAGAAAGACCAAATTCGCGAGGTAGACCTGGAAGTGGCGCCGGCGCTAGGAGGAAGAAGGCAATACAGACTCGGCTAGAAACATCCATCGCAGCTGGAGAAATGCCGCCGTTCTGTGAAAATTGCGGCGCCATAGAAACACCAACATGGAGGAAAGCTTGGGTCAGGTTGCATAGCGGAACACCAGAACATGTACGAATTTCTGAAGAAGAGGGCGGGATTGTTGCTTGGCAAACACTACAAACAGACGAAAATGGAGTTATAAACCTTTACAGAATCATCAAGAAAACTGTCTTGGCTACGGATGAGGGGTTCACCGAAATCTTGCTGTGTAACCGTAAGTCACAGTTTTTCAGTGCTGGGAGCTTTACTAACCTTTTTCCAGCATGTGGGCTTTGGCTGCACACCCGCAAATGTATGCGGCCAAAGGAGTTTTGGGAGAAAAATCCTAGTCAAAGGGGTCCTCATGAGAAGCGGAAACGGGCACCAAGGGCCAGGAAGCAAGACTCAGAAGCAGCGAGCAACCATGCTGCAAGTGATGCGTCACATGGCACAGCTCTACACTCTGACGCATCTTCACCTCCAGACGGCGCTAACCAGGAAGAGGGAGCCGGGAACACGCAGCTACCTCCGGCGAAACGACAAAGAGCATCGAGTGTGCAAATAGCCCCCACGGAGGCGAAGGGTAATACTATGAGTGATGCAACGGCAGCCGTAGCGCTGCAACGAGCCATTCAGTCTTCCCCTGCTCGATTTATAGGCACGCAAAACATTCCTATCGAAGTCGAGGACCTTACTCCCAAGCCTACAAGGAGGTTGCTTTTCCCTTCCCCGAGCCAGTCTGAAGAGGGGAGAACGCTGCGAGACCATGATTTCAACACAGAGAACAAGGTCCGAGACAACTCGCAACGCTCAACTACAACCCCGAGCTCAGATCTTGATCAGGCCGACAAGGAGAACCGTCCGCCTGTGGATGAGGAAGAAGGTGTTGCGCATCTCTTAACAGAGAATGATGGTCGATACATTCCACGGCCTACAACTCCGACGCCGCGCAGCAAACTTGGTGGATCTTCTTTCAAGACTCCACAAAAGTCTACCTCACCTATTCGCACCCCAAAAACCAGCGACCTCTTCTCCTCTGCCGCCAGGGCGCTCTTACGACCGACCACTACGCCTAAGCGTACGCCCACCAAGTTAAGCAGTCAGCCGCTGGCAGAAATGACACCCTTCACAGCTCATCTCAATTCACTGCTTGCCCAAGCTAACAATGGAAGTCCTCCGTACAATAATCTCGATTTCCCTTCCCTACCTTCGCTGGACAACAGTCCCAGTCAACTGCACCATAACTTTGACTTTTCCCAATTCGATCCGCAAGATTTCTTGAGCACTGATGCGGCAATGCCCAGTAGCCCTCCAGCTTGGTTTGGGCTTTATGTGGACCCCGTTGAGCAGGACAGTGGACTGTGGAGCGACTATCAGCTACCAGCCGCAAGTCCGCCTACGGATGAGACTGGGGCTACAAAGGGCCCGAAGACACCGGGATTGACGGTGGATGAGAATGGGCACGCTACTATTAAATATTCGATTCCGGCTAGCTGAGATATGGGCGGCTAATAACGAAGGGAAAATCGTTAACTCTGCACTATGGTGCTGCTAAAGGGAAACGCAAAGTGTGAGGAATTGCTTTCCGTGTACAGATACTTCTTACAGATGATATGGTTGCGCTTCAACTTGAACTTTGGCGGGCGTGTACTGGTTGCTTGGCAACACCAGGCTTTGGAATACTTTACAGCGGGTTGGATATTAGGAGGGGGTAGGATATCCTCTTCTGCAGCTTAGCTGTGTATTTAGAAGTAGAGCTCCGCTAGCAGCAGATTGAATCTTAATACCCAGAAAGTACCGCGTCAAAAAGCATGATGTTCGGGTAGCGATAAATGCAAAGAACCCCTCCGTCGTCGTCAGGAGTCTTGTCTCAGCCATGCATTCAATTGTTCGACCAGTCCACTTCCTCAGGGCATTTAGTGCGGAACCATCACCGGTGCATTACCCGTTATCAGACGTTACACTCGTCTTGAACAACACATAGCTCCAAACATCAAATCTCCTTCCCACCCTCGCATACATACGCCCTTCCCCAAAAGATGCCCTACAAACCCTCAACGCCGCCCCTTCCCTTTCCACCGCAGTTGTTCCCCCAAACTTCCATCCAACCCCTTTACCTGGCTTATACGGGCCTTCAATCATTCCCCTCGTAGAAAATCTCCTTGTACCGATGCGTCGCGTCCACCACGGCCTCCACGGCCGCAAAATCAATCCCGTCTCCGAAATCCGTCGCTTGGAAGACCTTGATGCTGAGGTCCGGCTGGACCTTGCCTACGATTTCTACCGCGTTGTTTAGTGTCAGGTGGGAGTCCTGTTT
>JAABUL010004263.1_pt1 | contig 19419 bp, 30 predicted proteins | sample 5559151 | NCBI WGS metagenome assembly JAABUL01 (sample SAMN10711876, study PRJNA513368) | rock metagenome | isolation source: Antarctica rocks | place: Antarctica: Victoria Land, Pudding Butte sud | reverse complement strand
GGCCGCCGGAGGGCCTCAGTGGCCGCTGGCGGCGGGACGGGCTGAACTCAGCGCTGCTGCCGGGACAGTAGCCGTCGCCGCCTTCCTCGAGGCCGCGGGACCGCCGGCCGGCGAAGGCGTCCCGCTGCTGGCTATGGGACCGGCCGTGGCGGGACGGGCTGCGGCGGCCGCCGCTGCCGTCGCGGAAGCCGCCGCCTTCCTCGAGGCCACGGGACTGTCGGCCGGCGGAGGCGTCCTGCCGCGGCGCGGCGGCAGCGCCGGTTGACTGCGCCGGATGCTGTGCGCCGCCACTCCATGGCTCCCGGCCGCCGCGCCTCCCACGACTGCATTCGCGGCCGTCCACCCGTCGTTTCGGCTGCGACTGCAGCGGCGGTTGCGGCAGCGGGGGCGGCGGCGGCGGCCGCCGCGACTGCTGCTGCTGCGGCGGTGGCTGCGGCGGCGACTGCTGCTGCTCCTGCTGCCCAGCACGCAGAGCCAGCTGGGGCCTCCCACATTTGCCAAATGTGGGAGGCCAAGTTGGGCTCGCGCCCCTGCCGAGACGCATGCGAGCCGCCATTTGCCAGACCTGGTGCAACGCCGGCTCGGGTGCTGCTGAACGGCTCGCTGTTACCATCTTGGACGATGGGCGCAGCGAACAACAGTGACCGTGGTTTGCCCGAACTGCTGCTGCCGCCGGCGCTGCCGCCATGCTTGTGACCACCTGGAGAAGGAGACCGACGCCAAAGCGCTTAAAAACAATCGCATGCATGCATAGCGCACAGCGAAGCACCTCGTTCCTTACCTTTGTGAGTGACCTGCCGCACCTGCTGCAGCAAGGCTCACTTTGTAGAGCAGTGCGCCAATAAACATCATGAGCAATCTGGGTGCATGACCGCAAGCAACTAGCAGGAGGATTTTGTAGAGCGTACTTGCAATATGCATTGGAAACAGTGCATGCACTGCATCCTGAGTTCTCGAGTCTCTGACCTGGTGTGCACGACTGCAGGGACAGCGGCCCCAACAGCTTTGGCGGAGGCTGCAGCTCTGCCTGTCGCAGCTGCAGCTGCGTTTCCGAGTGCGGCCGCGGCGCCGGCGGCGGCAGCAGCAACAGAGGCTGCAACGACAGACACCCAGGGCTTGCTTTCTGTGCCTTCTCGTGTTGATTTTTCCTGGCATCAACGCCAAAGCATGTGCAATACCCTACATATTATAGATCCTATATATATCCTCTGTATATAGGATCTGCTGTCGGTGCTTGGTCGGGCATCTCGCATCGTGATATCAGAAACGCATGCTGCTACCTGGCGCTGCTGCCGCTTAGCGTTCTGCACATATACTATATGTGCTATGATAGCACATGTGAGTATGAGGGCGTAAATTAAATTTAAATCGCCTCAGAGCGACTATCAAGGTGTGTGGACTCCAAGTCCAGGATACAGGTTATTGCAGTGCAGTCCGACAATGGCGTGTTGTAGCGCAAGAGCTCACCGGTGTGTCCCAGCTCAGAAAAGAAAACGACAGCGACTCACCCGGTGTAGTTGATTGCTCGCCGCTGGGCAATCTCTGTGAGACGCGGCGAGAAAGTACCGTTTAAGGCGAAAGGCTGCGCCGAGGCGTCCAGCAAGGACAACAGGGCAATGGCAATGACGAGCTTCATGGTGCTGCTGCGAGGCCGATGAGTGGCCGTTGCTGTGACAAAGTGATGGGTAGCAAAGATTAGAGCAGCAAAGGCAGCTACAGTGCTGCACTATAGTGCAGAGTAGAGTAGTGCGTAAGTGCGTTCTGGTAAGCGATGCCGGGCCCGCCGGGGCTGGCGTCCTGATAAGGCAAGCGAGACTCTCGAATCGGCAGATTTCACGAGATCAATCGTGTCGGCACCGACCTGATCTGAGGAGGTCACCTCTCAGGCAAGTCGCTTTCACTCCGATCGCCAGCCGGCCTCATGTTAGGGGTATTTATCGGTCCTTTAAATACCCGTATTCATGTATTGTCGCATGCGTTCCCGAAGACAAGGCGACTCTCCACGTGTCTCCACATACAAAAGACATGCTTCCTTGAAACTACCTGCCACCACGCGCTCTGCATGGGTGCCTCTGCCCATCACCAACTCCAGCTCCATCGGCTCCAGCTCCACCAGCTCCAGCTCCATCGGTGCCTTCCCACAGTACAGGACGCCAGCGGTAACGCCCTTGCATCCGGTCGCCCTGCTGCCGATCCTGCGTGCTGCCTTCCCAGCTAGCCATTTGACAAAAAAATGGCGCCCCATCTCTCCAAGGCCTTTACGCTCAAGCGGGTACTGGCGAAAGGCCCCTCACATGGAAGAAGAAGGAGTTCAGCCGGCACGCAGCGTCGGGTGGCACCACGTCTGACCGCCCTCCTTGATAACTCCTAGGTCCAGAATGGAGCACGGCGCAGCGTCCATGCCGGGGCCGTGGTACGGTCGCACCTGCAGCAGCATACACGCAGTCCTGAGCGCCAGCAGTGTTTGGCGGATGTGGTGCCGGGCGCCCAGCAGCCTGGAATCAGGCACAGCCTAAACCCTAAACCCAGCGCTTCCATGGCCCCAATGGACTGCAGCGCTCACCTGCTGCAGTGTGGCTGCTCGCACTGCGCAACGGGGCGGCAATGCCAACATCGTAGTGCATGTGAACACAGCGTGCGCCGCGCTGCAATGCGCCATGCCCCCACGCCCCGCCTTACCTGGCCTTATTGCGATGCAACAAAAGCAGCACCGCAGGAGACTGGACCCACTTTCTTCAGCATGCCGGCGATGCCGCCCCAGCGGCGCATCGCGGCGCGTGCCACGTCTGGCCGCCGGAACAGCTGCATTGCCTGGAACGCCGGGTTCACTGGGTTGGCATCCACTGCGTGCGGCAGCGCGCTCAGATCAGCCGCCCGCAGCATGTATCTGCAGCAGGCGAAATCTGACAGATCCGGGCTACTCCATGGGAACAGACTGTACGGCCCAGCGTGGCAATGGCTGTGCAGATGATTGTGCTGGCCAGTTGGGCGTGCCTCATGGCTTACCTGTACGCATCCTCTGACAACGCCAGCTGCAAGACATACAATTCTGGTTTCGACTTGTGATATGGACCCGCCTGTGCATGGCCTCCGTATTTGTGATATGGACCCGCCTGTGCATGGCCTCCGTACTTGTGGTATGGACCTGCCTGTGCATGGCCTCCGTACTTGTGGTATGGACCCGCCTGTGCATGGCCTCCGTATTTGTGATATGGACCCGCCTGTGCATGGCCTCTATACTTGTGATCTGGACCTGCCTGTGCATGGCCTCCGACTTGGTGAGCAGGCGGTGCGACGCCCGCGCCAGCTGAAAACCCTCTGCGCAGCCGTGACACAGCAGCGGCCGGAAGTCGCCCGCCGGCGGCCGCCGCTGCGTGGAGGCGCCGCACTGGTAGCAGCGCTTTGCGCACACCTCGTCGATGTACCTGCAGGGGACAGGGTGCGATAATTCTCCAGCTTGCTTCCTGAGCTGGCGCCAAGATCGCGGCAGGCCGCCCGGCTGTACGCGAGCTGCGGGGCTCGGGACTCTGCTTCATGAAGCAGGTTTCACTTCTTGTCACACAAGGCCCAACAAGGTGCGCACATCTGGCGCCACTGCTGCGGCGTGCGGGAGGGCAGCGCCCGCCTGGCGCCGTCCAGCTCGCCAAGCAGCCCACCCCGAGCCACGAGGCACGCCCACAGCAATGGGTCGCCCGCTGCCGCATGCCTGCAGGCGGAACAGCGCTCCTTGACAACACGCTCCACAGCAAAGGCAAAACGCTGCTGCCAAGCACCTTTCCTTGGGTGAAACCCTTGTTCCACCCAAGCATGAAACAAGGGCTCGTTGAGATTGACACAACGGTCGTGGCAGGACAATGCGGCGCATATTTCTCACGGGCAGGATATGCAGAGTTGCCCAGGCTGCGGACAAGACGCACGCCGCACCATGAGCGGCTGGTCATCAGCGCGTGCACGAGGCTCTCGTGATCCGGCAGCATGGCCAACATGCGCGTCACCAGCTCGGGCGGCAGCGCCGCCGCCGCCCCCGCCGCCGCTCCCCGCCGCCCTCTTCCTGCCTCAGGGCTGTCGGTGGCGTGCGGGGGCGCCGGCATGGGGTGTTTTACCCACGGCGGTTGCATGTGAATCTGTCACCGCTGCACGCGCGCTGCAGCAGAAACATGGGCACGACGCCTCGCTGGCAGGGGCGCTTGGGACAAGGAAATACGTTCTCGCGTCAATATCGTCGCTCCTGTACTTGACCGATCATCGTGAATGCCAGCCAAGTCAGCTGAGGTTCCACCTGGGCAGGATGATCCAGGCGGCCTTGAGGTGCGTGACCGGGTGGTCCTCGCCACGGCGTGCCCAGCGAAACTATCGGCTGGCGGTTTTGCCAAACATCGCTGCAAAAGGATTGTGGCAACTGCAGGTGCACTGCAGGTGCACCTGCAGGAGATCGAGATCCTCGCTGACTAAACTGTGTGCAACTGCTTTGGCAGGAGTAGCTGCAGGACTCGGCGATTCGCATGCGTCGCAACTGTTTGATTACGAATCAGAGTCCCTGTGCGCGCGGCGTGCGGTGATCTCAACACCTTGCAGCGGGAGCACTCAACTAAACCGTGGATCGCCCTGGCCAGCACCGCACATACGACAGGAAAGTGGCATACCGCCAGCAACCAAGATGAAGTTGCAAGTGACACATTCAGGCCGCTACATGGATGGTCGCGATGGTAAATCATCAGCAGCTTGACTTGTGCAGGATGCGAGCCGCAGCGGCGAGCACGCGCGACACCTGCGTCGTATCCTGTTTGAGTGCTGTCAATCGGTCCAGGCAGAAGCACAAGCTCAGGACCTAAAATACGCTACAGTGTACAGCGCACCCTGGTGCCATGTTCACAGCAGCCTGTATGCATTGCGCAAGACCTGCCGCCTTCTGTCACGTGGATCTGTAAGACGATTGCCGTCAAGGTGCAGGCCTGGCCGCTGCCGTCGCCATGGCGGCGCCGCCTGTGCCGCAGCGTTTCCAGCCGTTCGAGCTGGAGGAGTGGCAGTCGCGCTATGAGACGGAGGTCAAGTACAACCTGGCGGACTTGGGCGTCAGCCCGGTGCGGCTGGACGAGCTGGTCACGACCCCGGAGGCGGTGCAGGTAGGTTCTTTCAATGTTTCGGTTGGCACCCGCCCTTCACGATCCACTCTGATCCATGATTGCTTCATCAGTCTGCGGTTCTCATACAGTCAACTGCCCCGCAAAGCGCAGGCGCTGCTGGCCACGGAGTTGCACTACCCACCAGTGGGCGGCACCCCGGGTCTGCGATCAGCGATTGCCGACTGGCACGGCGCGGACGCGGAAAACGTGCTCGTCACCGTCGGCGCCGCCGAGGTGGAGGGCTCGGCTGTTGCAGGACTGCACGTCTTATCATGTGACAGGAAGCGCGTGGCAGCGTCTCTGCTTGTGGCACCGGATGTGTCAACTTGAAAAACCCTTGAGAAACCCTTGAGAAACCCTTGGCAAGGGCATGGCAGCGCCGTCGCACCGCTGCAGCTGCGGAGCCGCGACGAGCACTGGCTGAATCGCGCTCAGTCTCCTGCTGTGGACAGGCAAATGCCATCACCGTGGCGACGCTGGTGCAGCCTGGCGACCATGTGGTCGTCATGGAGCCTGGATATCGTCAGGTGATTGAAAGTCTGGTGTCTGCTTGTGTCTGCTAGTGGTGGCCGCTGATGTCTGGCCTGACGGCCGCAGCTGTTGCATGGTCCCTCCCCAATCCGGTTCCCGAGAGTCTGCAGCACCGTCCCTCTTGGCGCAGAGCTGATGCATGCAAATAGTAATGCTCTCCGCCCAGTCGTTTGCAGGTGTGGGGCTGCTCGATCAACGCCGGTGCGAAGGTGGACGCTTTCCCGCTGGACGCCGAGCACGGCTGGCGGCCCAACCTGGCCGAGCTTGACAGGGTGGTCACTCCCGACACGAAGCTCATCGCGGTGAGTCCACCTCGGAGCTCGCACCTGTTGCTGCAGCCTGGCGTGTGAAGGCACTGTTGTTGAGGCCGAGCGGCATTCGCCTCTGAGCAGAGAGTGTCTTTCATGACGGTTGCCCAACCGTCTGGTTCGTTGCGCTGTGCCTTGCTTGAGCCACCTTGGTTGTGTGCAATCATAACTGCATCTTTTGACTGCAGGTCACCTCACCGAACAACCCCGTGGGCGTGGTGCTGACGCCGGAGGAGATGGACGCGGTGGTGGCAGCAGCGAAGCGCGTCGGTGCCTGGGTACTAGCAGACGAGGTGCACACTGTTCCATGTTGCAGGGGCGGGTGTTGGGGATCGATACTTCACAGCGAGTTCGCACTGGCAGTACCGTTGACACATGATTCCACGTTTCTGCTGCCACCGTGGTCTTTCAAGACCGCTGCGGCACTGCCGAATGCGGCCGTCTGGCCACCCGCCTGCGGGTTTGCACGGTCCAATTTGCTGCTTCAACGGCTTTGGACCGCAAGCTCTGGGCTTTTGCCTAGAACTGAACTCTCAAGTGCAAGAATGTATGGCGGCGCCATGCCTGCTCCACCAGGTCTGCTAGCACATCGTCCAACTTTCGGATGAATTATTCAAGAGCTGCATCCGACACTCCAGGACATGGGGCAGCGGCACGAGCGCGCAACCGTTTCAGGGTTTGCACGCTGTCCATGGCGCTGGGGGAGGCAGCGCTAGCGTACAATAAATCAACATGCATAGTTCTATGCTTGCAGGACGCCTGGCGGCGGCACGAGTACGCCACCATCTCGGCCAGCACGCTGTCCATGGCGCTGGGCGAGGAGGCGCTGCAGCCGGAGCAGCGGTCCGAGCTGTGGGCGCGCAACAGAAAGCTCATCCGGGAGGGGTATGCAAATACTCGGGCATGGGTGGACGCCTCCAACGGGCTGGTGTCAATGGCGGCGCCCGACGCAACGGCGCTAGCCTTTGTCAGGTGAATACTTGTACATCTCTACCAGTATTTACCATGTACATATATACCAACACGGTTGCACGCTTTTCGGGCGTGTCACGTCACCACATGCTTCCGTGGCTGTCAAGCCACGATGCCAGGGACAGCTGCCTGCTGACTCTTCTGCCGCGCGTCCTGGTCGGCAGCAACAGGGCCACCTTAGGCAAGGTCCCATGTGCACATCGATGTCAGGCGTCACTGACGGTCGCCTTGACATGCCGCGCAAGGCGGGTGGCGCCTGGCACCAGCACGCATTAGTTGCTCGCGAGGAAACCTTCAGTTTGCTTCCGTATGCACCCGAATCCATCTGCATCCCAATACAGGTACCACTTGGACGTGCCCAGTGAGAGGTGGCGCACACGATAAGGACGCGCGCTAGCGTACTTGTGGCGCCCGGCTCATACTTTGGCGTGGAGCACCACTTGCGGGTGAATGATCGGACGAATGAGTGAACAGTTGAAGGAGACCCTGTTGCGGACTGAGCAGCCTGTCTTGACACGATTCTTAGTTACTAGCTTGTCTGAGGCACCTCGTGACGGCGATGCCGCTGGGTGCTCAGGGAGGCGCAATCCTGATCTTAAATTCTGAATTGACCTGCATTGCAGGTCATCTTCGGACTGTATCCGGCATATCTGGACGCCGCCTTGAAGGGTGTCAGCGCATGTTATGGTAGGTGGATGTCCATTTATGGCCTGCGAGAAACCGTGTTCCTGTTCACCAGCTTGCCCCTTGCCAGCTTCTGCGCTTTATGTTCTCTCCTCGACTCGCTTGGCTGTTCCAAGGCATCAGGCGCCGCTGTGGTTGAGGCAGGCAAGTCCCGCTGCAACGCGTACTGTGTAGATCAAGGGTGGGTAAATTTGTGACAGATTGAAGTGTTCCACCATCCAATCTTGTTTGTTTTTCAGCAGGCGAGCTCCAGTGGGGAAGCGTTGAAGTTGGAAGAAGACAACAAAGTCTTGTGGCACAATTGGCTGATCGCTGATATCAGCGCCGCTGCGTTAGGGAGGATTGCCGAGGGACGCTTCTCCGGGTTATCAGCAGGCGTCACCTTGCATGTCCCGTAATCCATTGCTGCGTACCAATAAAATGTTCATAAAATGAAAAATAAAATGTTCATGAACGAATGGAATTTGTCATCACTGCATCACCACATGAGCTTCCTCTGAGCTGCAGCCATACCCACTCCGCACCACACGCCTCGTTCCCTTAAGGGAACGAAGCTTCGCAATCGTACACCGTGCTCTGCAGCCTCACACAACTCCCGAATAACAACATCCCGCGCTGGCCGCCGCCGATCCAGATCTCGTGCGTGCAGCATCTGTCAAGCCAGCTGCTGCACTCCGGACAGCCCCAAACAACGGTGGCTCGTCAGTGGCTGGCCGCTGCCTTGCCCTCGTCCACAGTCGCTGCGCCTTGGCCCACCTGCGGCAGCACCCTCAAAGTTGAACACGTCTCCAACGCTGGGTCCTCCACGCCAGGCGCATACAGTTCTGCCAGGTCGCTCGGAGAGTTGGACGTGCAGTTCCCATAGATTAGGCTTTGCCAGGCCCCTAGGGTTTAGGGTAGCTGGTATGATTGCACATGCACACCAATGCAGATGCGCAATGGCAGGTGTGGTTGTGCAGCGCCGTCGGTCACATGGAGTGACCCCCACGACGCAATGGTATGTGCGGGAGGATCTTTGCACCACATTGACGCGGGCACCGTCTTGGGGTGTGTCTTTGCAGCTTCCCTAGACCGAATACCGATCATGCGGATTATCATAAGTCAAGGTCGCACCATGATGCCACGGTCGCCAACTTCGTAGGTGTGCCATTAAGGCCAGTGCTTGCAGGAGAGCACTGAGTACAGTTGGACTTAGCATCCCTTGGTGCTTGCAGACGACAGACTACTTGCAAAGATAAAGCCCGAACTGAGCGGCCTTTTGTGCATACAAGCGCAAAACAAAGCGCACCACAATGACACGGTCGCCGTCCTCGTAGGTGTGCCGCTGCAGCGCCGGCGGCGCCAGGTGCAGCGGGCCGTCTGCCGATAGGTAGCCGATGGCCGTCTCGCCGTGCGACCGCGCCTTCTCCATCACCTATGAGCGAAAACAGCGCGTCGCTGTTCAAGAGCAATTCGATATGCGCCATTGACTCTATGTGACATCGAGACGTCCGTCTGCCGTGTGAACGTGCCATCACCCATGGGCAGATTTGAAAATTTCATTGCGATTCAACGCTTATTGATTGAGGTCTTGGCACACCAGAACACAGTGGTCCACTCCGCATTCAGCTCTCTTGTCGGTGCACAGGAAACGGCATTCGCACTGCCAATGGTAAGGCATGAGGAGGCAGCAGCGGTGGGGGATGCGGTGCGCACCTCGAGGAAGGGCACTGGGGCACCACCGCACAAGCCGTACACCGAAGGCCGCTGCAGCGAGATGCCCTGGCCTGCAGCGACAGGACAGCGCATGCTGAGCTTGATCCCTAAACCCTAAACCATTTCGCCGCACCCAGCGAGGCCCGCCTGGGGTGCGTTGATGGCAGCCGCACAGCGTAAGAAGCCGCACCCTTGCTGCTCCACTGGAAGCTTGGGGAGCGGGGCAGCAAGAACGGAGGCACGAGGTTCAACGCCTGAGGGCTGTCTCGTGCTCGTTCCTATTTGTCCACGAGGATCGACGCACCCTCGTTGCTGTGAAGGAAATTGGCGAGCAGAGCGGCAGGTCAGGCAAGGCCAAACACAAGGCAGCAAGTCTTCAAATGCAGGCCACATAACAGGACCTAATCTTTATGACGCACCCTCGTTGCTGTACAGAAAGTAGCGAGCAAAGCGGCGATATCTTGCATGCTCGTTCATCATTTATGTGCGTGCATGTAGGGGTTTAGGGTTTAGGGTATCAGTTACTGACGCACCCTCGTTGCTGTATAGGAAATTGGCGAGCAGGGCGGCGAGGTCGGGCTCCGCTGCCACCTGGCAGATGACGCCAGACACCAGCTCCGCCGGCTGCAGCAGCTCCGCGCTTATGGCGTTGCGCCCCAGCTTGCCTGAGAACCCCCAGAAAAAGGGACTGTGGGCCTCATCAGACCAGATACACCGTTTCGATACCTGTCAGCAGAATACGTCGTTCTCCTTCTCCTGCCCATTCAGTCACCTGTATCCTGCAGAGCTGCTGGGACCTTGTAGACGACAGTACCGCCTCCCTGGCCGCAGGCAAGCTGGGTAATGCAATGTAATATCGGCAGAGCTGCTGCAGCCGGTGGAGGTGGCGTGCTGGACGGACTCCACAGCTTTTGAACATCCGTCTCAGTCTTTTGGCTTGCAGGCAAGCTGGGACGCAACGCAATAAGCTTGGAGCTGGTGCTGCTGGCTGAGCTGGTATTGATGCTGGAGTGTTTTGAACTCAGCCCTGCACGTGCAAGCAGTCATGTGCAATGGAAATCGCACCGACGAGGTAATTGGCGACGTCTACGGTCTCGGGGCGGCGCACCATGCCCACGATGTGCAGCGGGGCCCGCTCCTTTTCCCGCCCGCCCGCGAAGACAGCATGCTGCAGCACCACCAGCGTCGACAGCACCAGCGCGTCCGCCTGCAGTCGAATGCGGATTCGTGATTGTCATTTTTGCGCTGTGAATGTCAAGGTGGTTGCAATGGATGCACCGCCAGCGTCGACAGCACTGGCGCATTCGCCTGCGAGAGAGCAACAAGTGAGCAGTTTGCAGAGTGTGCCTCATGGGCTGAAAGTTGTGGCTTTAGGTTGCTGCAGCGCCCCAAGAGCCAAAAGGACCGGCAAGTCCGCATGGGGGGGACAATTGATACAGACCTGAGGTGTGGCAGTTTCAGAATTGAATCGCAGAAAGAAGGTGATGCGCCACCTGGCAGCATTGACACCACCAGCGGTGCATCTGCTTGGGAGCCGTGAATGGCGTCTCCTGACATTGCACCAACAGGAAGTGGGAGGTCCTGAGAATTTCAGACGGTGTAGAACTGATTCGGCGGCCAGGAGCCAGCAGTAAGCACCCAGGATGAGGGCGTCTGTGTGCGCAGCCTCAACCAGCGGTTCCGAGTTGGGCAGCTGAAGTGATTACCTCCTTTGGCGGCCGTGAGTCGGCGGCGCCCAGGATCACGGCGTCCGCGTGCGCGATGTCCGCCTTGGCGAGGCTGTCGGCGTCGGCGGGGTCGCCCTGAACCCAGTACATCTTGCAGCGCAGGATAGGGCCCGCGGCGCCCTCCGGGAAGCCCTGCAGCACAGGTGCATCTGCCATTGGTTGCGCCTCACCTACATCTACGTCTGTCCCATTTGTCACCAAATACATAAATCGTTGCATGCGCATTGGAGCTGTGGCGGTCAAGACAGAGATGTGCGGCCAGCACACATGCGGCACCTGCGCTGCTGCATTGCATATCCAGCTTCACGATGCCCTCAAGCTGCGCAAACACCAACCAGGCGACAGGCAGGGGAACCTGCCGCCGCCCGCCTGGTAGCCAGCTCGAAAGCGAGGGTGCCGCATTACCACAACAGGCAGTTCGCGACCAGGGCAGCGGACCCGCGCAAGCTAGTGACGCATTCCGTATGAACAATGCACTAGCAATGAATCCGCACCTCGGGCTCCTCAGGCGACACAACGGTGACGGATGACCCGCGCGGCGTGAAGCGCTGCAGGCTCTTGGCCAGGTCTGCAATGGAGCCCTCATGCCATGCCACCACAATGTGCTGTGCCTGCACCACACTCGAACCCAGGAGATATCAGCACCGTGACTGGAACGTCAAGAAATGACGACGAAGCACCAAAGAAGCTGCGGGGGCAGGAAGCGCTGTCCAGGCTGAGCATGATGCGGACCAGGATTGGATTGTGTGAATTGGAACCGGGAGACGATTCCGCTGCTGCGCCAGATCGCCATCTGCCAGCTGGAGCGCGGCTCAGACGCCTTCCAGGGGTGCACACCCGACAATCCCACCCTGTGCCTGGTTCTTCTTGCTGCGGGATGCCAGATCACACCCTGCAGGGTGCAGCAGCTGCCTCTATTGAGGAGCGACCGGCAGCAGGGTCTGGCAGTGCAGCCTCCTTTGCCGCAGCCTCAAGCTGCGCTGCTGGTGGCAAGGCAGGTCCCAGAGTAAGATTTCTCGGGCGATGCAGGCTCAGCGAGGCGACGCTCAGACATGCACTTGATACGAGTTGCACATATGAAATGCATGTGTGATATATGAGGACGCACCTTGAGCTGCGTGAGATCGTCGGCGACCAGCGACGGCGGCCGCGGCGGGTTGCGCGAGGTATCAATGTGCGTCGCACCAGCAGCTGATGCCGACTTTGCCGGCCGGAAGTAGCCTGCGTTTAGCCACGAGCGAGCGCTGGTGTCCCATGCTTGCCTGGGCTGTCGACTGTGCACTCATATGCGCTATGTTGCGCCTGCCCTGCTGATCGCTGCCATTACCATGGACTGTTCTTGGCATGGAAATGCGGATGCTGCAGCCCGGTGCAGCCTGGTATTTGCCCCCCTTCGAGTGTCCTAAAAATGACCAACGCAGGCAGACGACTTGTACATCGTGTGTGAGGAGGCGCACTGGTGCGGGCGAGAGCGACAATGCGGTCCTTTTCCTGGATGATGTCCGTGTCTGGCGGGTTGGCCTTCAGCACCTTATCCTTCTTGCTAATGTACCTGCAGTGTTGTAACACAGCAATTTCTGTGTTGCTCATGTACCTGCAGTGTTGTGATACAGCAATTTCTGTGAAAGGAGATCTAGCTGCTGTTGACTGATGCAGCTACGGCTGCCACCCTGCTGCAACTGCAGGGTGCAAAAATCCTCACTGAGATGACCCCTTTCGGAATCTGCAGCATTGATTCACCACCCACACAGCACGGCATCAGCAGCCGGTGGCGGGCCTCACTGCATGAGCGGCCCATCAACTCGAAAAGATCCCGCGCCACTCCTCAGGCTTTCATCTTTCGACTCTGAGCGGCAATGTCAAGCTGCCCACCCGTACAGCACCGCCTCAGGCAGGCGGCGGCGCGCCTCGCTGAAGGAGCAGCCCGCCAGCTCGGGGAAGTCCTTGATGTAGAACTCGCAGCCGTCGTGCGTCTGCTGCACGAGGGCGCAGTACACCGACGCCACCCCCGGCTGCGGGCACAGGGATGGCTATCTATTGTCCGTCGACAGATAGTCGAAGCATGGTAATACAGGAAGCTGCAGGTTCAGGGTTCAGGGTTCAGGGTTTAAGGTTTAGGGTGACAGCGAAACATGGCATTCTGGTGAGGCAGCAGCGCAGCTGGATCCTCAACGCTTGCCGCCTGCAGGACAAAGCGCGTCGGTTGCCACGCCATTGGTTGGGCCGTAGATCGCAGATATGTTGCACGACTCGGTGTCGGGTTCGTTCCAGTGGACCATCAATCACACTCGCAGAGGTGCAAGCACCGCACCTGGCAGGCGGACAGCGCGAGCAGCAGCGACATGTCGCGACGCCCCGAAAGATTTGTCATGCTGACCTTCTGGTTCGACGACTCGAACGCGGACCGCGCCGTCTCTAGCACCTGCGGACGCAGACACGAGGTTGCTTCTCCTGTCAGAACTGAGGAAGTGTACCCTTCAGGCAGCCAGGTGAAACCATTGCTGTGCGTGGACGGACTGTCTTGTGCTCAGAGGCTATCATGCGTGTACGACTAATGCAGGTGCTTGCGTGCGCAAATGCATCGAAGGCTTCGTAGTGCCCGGCACTGCGGCGGTTGTGAAGCTGGACGGCAAACATCAAATCGGTGCTGGAGGAGGCCGTTGCCTGCCGGAAGTCATGAGCACAGTCCACCGCGAGCACACTGCACATCCACTAGTCAAGCTTTTCGAACTGGCATACGGCTTGGTGTGAACATAACGAAACATCACCTCGGCGTCGGCGGGATCTAGGGGGACCTGCACCGCAATGTTTTGCGGCTTGAGGCGCATGAAGGGGCGCCCCTTGGTCGACGACCGAGCCGTCTGCACGCCCATCACGGCAGCCACCTGCTTTTTGCCCGCGCCCTGCATTTCGCACAAGATGTTTGTGTGTGCGCTGAGCAGGATGTGCAGCTTGATCCAGCAGCGTTGCTTGCGCAGTCAGCTTGGCTGGGTGCCGTGGCAGGTTGCAGAGCTGCCCACCCAGGGTCGCAGCAGGTGAATAATGGACAAACCTGCCAGTGGTCTTGCCAAGCATGCAACACTCGCGCTGGCTCCAATGCAGCGGGACGTTGAGTGCTGTCGACTCCCCATATCTGCCTACCCCGCGGCTTTGAGATATCAACCAAGACACCTGTGCGAGCTCGGGGTGCAGCAGGATGATGGTCTGCGCCTGGCCGGCAGCCACGGACTCGAGGTCGGTAACGCAGTGCGGGGCGCCGGTGCGCGTGTGCCACTCCAGGTTCTTAAACCCTGACAGAGCGCGCCGCACCTCCTCGTCCATCTGTGACTTGTCCGCCTCCGCCATGACGACCACCTCCCTGCGCGCATCAGGGTTTAGGAGTCTGCCTTGTCAGCAAACGTGTATCACGTCAGCCAGGGCTGCAACACGTGGGATGCAGCGCCTCCGCCACGACGCCTGCCTCCCTGATGCACCAGCAAAGAGTCCCCTGCCCTCGGGTTCTGGGACCTGCGTTGCCACCAGCAGCGCAGCTTGAGGCTGCAGCAAAGGAGGCTGCACAGCCAGACCCTGCTGCCGGTCGCTCCTCAACAGAGCGACACCCTGCAGGGTGTGATCTGGCATCCCACAGCAAGAAGAACCAGGCACAGGGTGGGATTGTCGGGTGTGCACCCCTGGAAGGCGTCTGAGCCGCGCTCCAGCTGGCAGATGGCGATCTGGCGCAGCAGCGGAATCGTCTCCCGGTTCCAATTCAGGATGACGGTGTGGTTGGCCGCCACCACCGGATGGTTCCCACTCATAAGTTTCTGCAAGCACCGTCAAACCCTCCTCCACATGTTTGCTGACGGCGCACGAGGTTGATGCAGTACATCGTCAGATCGGTGTCCAAGAATCTTGAGGACACCTCATGCAGGTGCATACGGCCATTGAGGCACACGGTTCTCTTTGCGGAAGCCGTCCCCTCACCACGATCATGAGCAGTCCGGCAATCTCCTCGAGAGGTATTGCTGATGTTCCCTTATGCACGCACCTGAATGCGCTCCATGATGTCGCCAGTGATGACACCCAGCACCGCAGCGAAGAGGTAGGTGCCCACCAGCCACACCAGGTTCATGAACAGCTGCCGCGGCAGGCTGCCCTCCCCCAGCACCACCACGCCTGCAACAAATGCGGAAGGGGTGTATGAATGAATTGGAAAGCCAAAGGAAGGCTGAAAACGGTTCAAGATGAACAGCTGCCGGACAGGCTGCCCTCCCCCAGCGCCACCACGCCTGCAGCAAGTGCGGAAGGGTTTATCCATTATCCGTGTCGGAAACAAGAAGGCTGAAAAGGTGTTCATGATAAGCAGTTGCTGCGGCAGGCTGCCCTCCGCCAGCACCCTGTGCGGTCCGGAGCTGATTACGCAAAGCTTCAGAGGATCTCCCCACCTGGGATGTGGTAGAGGCCGCCGTAGATGGCAAGGAATCCCGCCATGATGTCTTCTCCTGCGATGACGGAGTACATGACGCCGCCGACAACCACCAGCGGGATGCCCGCGATGAAGACCGCCACCAGTTTCTGCAGCAGCCCGCCCAGCGCCACCTGCTGGATCTGCAATGGCCACATAAAGGTTAGTTCGCAGTTTAGGCCACCAGCGGGATGCCCGCGATGAAGCCCGCCACCAGTTTCTGCAGCAGCTCGCCCAGTGTCACCTGCTGGATCTGCATAAACAAGATGGCGCGGATTTGGGCACGAATCCATGACTAGTCAATGACTGTTGGTGCAGAAACACTGGTCACACTCGGCGCTGGATCCCACCCGTACTTGCTGGTAGAGCTCCGTCTCTGCAGCAAACCGCCTAGCGCGACTTACTGCACTTAAAGGCGCGGCTGCAACGCAGCCTCACAGATCTCTGAAACACAGCCAAGGATGCAGCAGACTGGTCTACCTTTCGGTGGCTAGTATGGAGACGGGCTGTCTCACCTTGAAGCCGAGCTGCGAGATGAGGTAGCTAGGGCCGCGCCGTGTCCAGCGGAACACGCGGCTGAGGCGGTGCAGCGCCATACGCCTGGGGTCCCCCCGCCGCTGCTGCGACGCCCGGAGCTCGTTGTCCCTCTGTGCATGCGGCAGTGCGGAACAGGTCAGCGGCAGCGCGCTTGAACCATGTTTCAGGATGGTGAAACTCCCACTTTGCGTTTGCTGTAGCAGCGGTGCAACATCCGAGGATGTTGCATGACAGCAAGGTCGCCTGCAAGATGTGGCAGAGCGGCGCCAGGCGCAGGCGCACATGCCCTGCCAGAAGCTGAATTTCAAGGTCATTTGTTTCGCTGCACAGCACGAATAGGCCACCTTCTTCTCAGAGGCCGTCTTGAAGGGCAGCCACACCGACGCCGGCGCCTGCACGCCTGCGTTGGTGGCCGCCTCCCCACTATCCTCCGCCGCCTCCGCCGTCGCGGTCTCCGCCACAGACACCGAATCGCCACGGCGATGGCCCTGCTCAGCATCTGCAGCGCCGCCTGCAGTATGGAACAGTCGGTGCTGTCGAAAAGCAAACTCTGAGCAGTGTCGAGCGCCCTGCCATTGTGGTCTTCGCATTGCAATAGAGCAGTTGCCGCAGCCTGGCGCCGTGCGTCCCGTGGCGCGCTACGGCAATGTCGGTAGCTGCACGAAAGCGGATGCTGAAACGCGGAGGAGCATTGCAGAAGGTTTAACAACGACGAGAAGGTGCAGACCGGAGCTGCTAGTGTACTCTTGCAAGCAACACGCCTGCGCAACAAATATCCTCACCAAAGATGCGCCTTGCAGTTGCGGAAGATAGCCGCCGGCGCAGCCCCGGGGCGAGCAGCAGCGACGCCGCGGCGGCGCCGGCGCCAGCGCTGCTCCTGACAATGCCCAGTCCCTGCATCAGCGCGCTCGCGAACGCCTGCAGCACCCCTGTGCGCAGCACCAGCACCGTCGCCAGCGCGATTAGCGCCATGCCCATGACGGCGGTCGCTGCCCGCTGCCCCTGCGCGTCTTGCCGCGCTTTGTCGTCTGCGTCATCTGTGAACAGGGCATGCACATGTGTCAGCGACATTGCAGACCTTACACAGCACGCGCATCTGTCATTGAGGCGGCTGACGTCTGCTGAGCGGCGCGTGCTGTGAGTCACAGTGTGACTCATGCAAGCCTTCGCCGACCAGCAGTGGTTCCAGCAATTTGACACCGCCTTAGTGATCCTTGCAGCCGCTGCGCATGTGCAAATCCACGCCATGTTCAATGCGGCTGATCATCTGCCATGCTTAAGACCAACCTGGAGATTCTGGCTGTGCTGCATCAGGCGCTGCTGCCACCAGGAGCATGCCGCGCAGGCGCCTGCCCGGGGGCAACATGCTGCAACCGCCTGGCTGCAGCTTGCCGTGCTGTGCGCCCTGTGCACAGTGGCATCGGAGCGGCGCACTGCCGCGGCTGACGAAGCATTGCCGCTGGCTGTGCAGCTGCATTGCGGCGCTCCGGGAGACGCCGGCATGGCGGCGCGGGGGGGCGAGCTGACCCGGCCGGCCCGCGCTCCCAGCTGAGCAGCTGCTGAGAGCCGCCATTGATCCGACTTCGTCTCCGCAGCTCCTAAGGCAACAACATCGCCGACCTCTGCCAAAAGGGTGCTGCTTGTCGATACCTGCAAGCATCGACAGGCAGAAATGTGGTCCAATCGTGTCCGCAACTGGTCAGCACGTCGATCGAATAGGATGCCAACGTCTCCAGTAAATGTGCTGTTGCCGTGCCTGCGGCGAGCGCTTCTCGCCGCACGCCCGAATGCAATGTGCGCAGTGCGATCGGAGAGGACAGACGTGCATTGGTCGCAGCGTCACTTTCATGCACCAGATTACATGTGAGACGGTCACAGTGGGCATGGCAGGCCGTGAAGCAAGTCCCGACGCTGCTGAAGGGACCAGACTGCTGCTATCTGGCAACGTCACTGTAAATGCAGGATGGCGTGCAGACTCCACAGAAAAGGCTGGCTACAGTTCAAGTGAATGCCAGCTTGATGCACACCGTCTGCGCGTGGCTCTGGTCCCTCGCCGAGCCTGAGTATTTGTCAACTGCAAAGGAGCCTCCGACGCTTTCGCTCACACTACTGGCACACACTACTGCCTCTCCAACCACCTTTCCAGCAGGTGATCAGTGTCTGTGTTTTGACGCAAGTCCAGAATGGCGGAAGGCACAGTGATGCTGGTGATACACAGGACACGCACGTGCACATTGCCTGATCATCCTGCCTTGCGGTCAGACACATTGCGGTTTGCATGTGGCACCTTTGACCTGTATTACTCTCCCAACGCAAGCAGGCCTCGGATGCGGCGCCGTCCCGCAAAGCGTAGTTTCAATCTTCAGGACACGGCGCCACCGCAGCATCAATGATGTCACATCTCAACCTGCTGGCCCTGCCGTCGGATGTGCTAGACCCGGTGGTTGCTCGCGTAAATGGCGCCACGAAGGTGCAGCTGACTGCCACCTGCCGGGTCCTTGGGCAGCGCTTCGCGGACCCACAGGTGCGCTCTGCCGCTGTGCGCAATGCTGATCAGGTGACCGTGGCCTGCAAGCACAGCATTTCAGAGGAGCCGTGACACTCCCACGGCCGCCGGAATGCCTACAGCAGGCGTCCCCTGATGGCGACATGTCAGGCGGCAGGCCGGCGCGTGGGGGCGGCTGCGGCTGCGGCTGAGGTACATGGGCGGGCCGGACAGCGGCCGCTGCCTGGATCGCAGGCGGCCCAATTCCCGCTGGAGGAACTTGGAACAGGGGATCAGTGCAAGCTGGTGCGACCATTGAGCCATTTCGAAGTCTTGAGAAGAGCGGCGATCCCGATGCTGGGCTTGCGGGCGCAAACTGCGGCGAGCTGGCCTCCAGGACTTGCAATCCTGACAGCCAGCCCAGGCCGTCCGGCTCCGTCCTGCGAATCGGGACAGCATACAGGCCACCCAGGTTGTCACAAGCACGTGGCAGGCAGGCAGGCTGTGGCAGAGCTGAGCCCGATGAGCGCGGAAATTTTTTGGCACTCCGACAGCTCGGCAGTTTGCCATTCGAAGGGCAGGGAAGGGCATGGTGAGATTCCCAGATGAATCCCTCCGCCTCGCCGTTGAGGTGCGGGCTTTCTCGAGGCTTGATCAAAGCCTAGAGGCGCCTTCGATCCTGCGTGTGGGTTCCATCCATTTGAGATGCCGCAATCCGTGCAGCTGCTGCAAGCCTTTTGGGCCTCATCCGCATGGATGCGGGTGGGGCACCGCTCGGCGATGGACACAGTATTGCTCAGCTTGCGGCTTCATCTCGGTGTGCAGTAAGTGATGCCGTATTACCCCTCTAGCGCGCTGTGCCACCCCTTTATGGCTACCCTGCTTCATGTTGATGTGCCGTAAGGGGGTGCCA
>JAABUL010004262.1_pt1 | contig 19424 bp, 23 predicted proteins | sample 5559151 | NCBI WGS metagenome assembly JAABUL01 (sample SAMN10711876, study PRJNA513368) | rock metagenome | isolation source: Antarctica rocks | place: Antarctica: Victoria Land, Pudding Butte sud | reverse complement strand
CCTGGAAACTCATGCTGGACCTCACTTTTTCTCCCCTCCACTGTGCCGGTGGCACGATCGCTTCGGGTTACATTATTCGTGAGGCAACATCTCCCTGAAAGTAAGATCTACCGTGATGCAATGCGCCGTGGCAACCTCGCGGGATTGCTCCACGCCCACGGGTGGCGCTTCCTGCGTGAGCGTGGATACGAGGAATACTGGCAGCGTCCAAGCAAGACAGGGCTAGGCATCTCGGCCACGCTCAACTATGCCGGTACGGGGTTGTTCTACGTGTTCACATCGAGCGCACCGCCTCTTGAGCCCTTGACCGCCTACAGCCCGTTTGCGGTGTATACGCTGCTCGAACACGGTGGCGACTACACCGCCGCGGCGCGCGCACTCGCACGAGAGGGATACGGGGATCGGCGCCCCAGCCAAACCCTGAGTGCGCCCACAGCGCGCATTCCATACCCACGCCATTCCATCGACGTGCGGCCAACCACGCCGATCGCGCCCCCTGTTGTCTACGAAGAGGTATCGGCGTGAACGCACTTCCCACGAGCCAGGTTGTCGTCGACGACCTGAACCTGACGCTCTACATCAAGAACGCTCGCCGTAGCCACAGCGGCATCCGCGCATCGGTCCAGACGTTCAACCATGATACTGATAACCCCGAGTACCTGCATGCCGCCGTGTTGCGCATCGACGATGCAAAGGAACGTCGCGCCTACGATGACGCGGTGTGCGCTCAGGTCGCAACCATCCACCCTGACGACGCGCCTATACAGCCGGGACGGATAGCCGAGGTTATCAAGCGCGAGTGGGTACGGCTCGACAACGAAACGAGCGCGGCACCCAAGGATGAGGCAGATGGCGCGGATAAGCGCCGATGGGTGAATGCCACCATCGGTGATTTGCCCGAAGCCGGCCGTACACTGTGGGACGCTATCCGCGCAACCAATGACCCGCCAACACTCTTCAAGTATGGGGGCCTCCCCGCGCGCCTGGACAGCGACGACGAGGGGGTGCCGCGTATGCGTGACCTCGACATGAACGGGCTGCGCTACGAAGTCGCCTGCCGCGTACGCTGCTATAAGGACGATGAAGCAGGGCGCAAGATCGTACCCCCGCCCATTCATTACATCAATCACCTGCTCGCGACGCCTCAACCACCCCTGCCCCTGTTGCGCCGCGTCGTCGAGGTCCCCGTGTTTGCCCCCAACGGAGAGTTGCAGACGACGCCGGGCTACCACGCGGCCAGCGGCGTGTACTACCAGCCGCCGGTCGGCCTCACGTTATCAGAGGTGGCACACGATCCCAGCGCCGATCAGATCGCCGCCGCACGCGATTTGATATGCGACGACCTGCTCGGCGACTTCCCCTTCGCGAACGAAGCCGACCTGGCTAATACCGTCGCGGCCTTCCTGCTGCCGTATGCGCGCGACCTTATTTCTGGCCCGACGCCGCTGCATCTCATCGAAGCCCCGTCGCCGGGCAGCGGGAAAGGGCTACTCGCCGAGGTCCTCCTCGCGCCGGCCATCGGGCGCACACTTGCCGTCATGTCACCGGCGACGAGCGACGATGAATGGCGCAAGCGCGTGACCTCCGCGTTGCGTGAAGCCCCTGTCGCCATCCTCATCGACAACATTACGCGCGCACTCGACTCCGGTGTTCTCGCCGCGGCCCTAACGGCGGGACATTGGTCAGACCGTTTGCTCGGTCAGAGTTTACTGCTCCGTCTGCTGGTGCGCTGCTTGTGGCTGGCGACCGCCAACAACCCCACGATGTCCACCGAGATGGCCCGACGCGTGGTGCGCGTCCGCCTCGACCCAAAGATGGATCGCCCATGGACGCGCACAGCGGAGAGATTCAAACATCCCAAGCTCAATGAATGGGCGGATCATCACCGCGCGGATCTGGTCGGGGCCGCCCTGACCCTGATACAGGCGTGGATCGCCAAGGGACGGCCATCCGGGCATGTGACCCTCGGCTCGTACGAGCCGTGGGCCGCTGTCATGGGTGGCATCCTCGACACCGCCGATATCCCTGACTTCCTGGGCAATCTGGCCGCGCTCTATGAAGCGAGCGATCTGGAAGGGGCCGTGTGGCGTGGGTTTGTCGCCGCCTGGTGGGAGAAATTCGCAAGCAGCGGGGTCGGCGCGGCCGACTTATTCCCGCTAGCGGTTACAACTGAGGGATTCGACCTGGGCGCCGGTCAGGAGAGATCGCAACGTACCAGCTTCGGCAAACAATTGGCACGGCAGCGCGACCGCGTGATCGGCGGTGAGGCCCGCGACTACCGCATTGTCCAGACTGGCACGAAGAAGAGCGCCGCTCAGTGGCAGTTGCTCCCCATCGAGAGAGGGGTGAACATAGTTAACATGGGTGAAGGTTTCGGCGACCAACCGGCACGAAACACAACTACTGCGGATACCACTGAGGCGAAAAGTAGTATTTATGGTCCGACGCTTAGTGAAACCTTCACCCATGTTAACTATGTTCACCCTGATGGCGTTAACGCGGATCTCGACGCCGACGACACCGATTGGCTCACGCCGGAGCCCTCACACCCATGGATGCACCGCGCGACGAGCGATACGCCCCCTGAGGGGTGCTGCCAGGGATGCGGATTGGTCACCTGGGAGCCAACGGCAACGACAAGTGGTCGCTGGTGGCGTTGTGTTACCTGCAAACCGTGTGTAGGGTCATCCAAAGAGCGTCCCACAGCGGGCGAAAGGGCATGGTCATGACGGCGGCGTCCGTGCAACCTACCGTCGCTACGCCGGCCATGGCGGACGTGGGCTTGCTCATCCTGCAGATCGACGACGACGACGCGTTCCAGGCGGGGTACCTTGAGCCGGGGGAGATGGCGGCCGCGGCCGCCATCGTGTCCTACCTGCGTGACCGCAAGGTCCTCGTCACGGCGAGCGACCATCGTATCCTCGTGATCGTGGGGCAGCCGACGCCCCAGGCGCTTATCGACCGGCTCGCGGCCCGCGCCGCGCTCGTGAGGGCCTACCTGGCGTGCCCGAGCTGTGGCGTGCGGCACTCTCTCTGTCCTCCGTTCGGGTGGTGCTGGCCGTGTGCCGAGACGACCAGGCCCCAACGGTGACAGGGGCGCTAGGGACGCTCGCGACGCCTGTCAGCAGGTGGTGTATATCTGGGCGCTACGCCTTGTCCCGTCCGGGTATGATTGGGGGATGTGCGCGACAGCGCCCCCCAATCTCATATCAGGAGGTATCACCCATGCCGTCAACCGCCGCCAAGCGCCGAAAACGCTTGTTGGACGCCGGTACCTCTCCGGCAGCATACCGCCAGCCGGCCGGCGACGGCCACGCCGGCGTCGTCCTGGTCGACGGCTCGGTCACGCAAGAACCAGCTCAGGGAGCACCACGGCCGGCCCACGAGGCGCCCGGTACCACCGTATCAGCGAAGGTCGGGCGCGTGGGCCTGCGCTCGTCGGCCGTCGCGGACCGCATCGGTCGGCTCCTGAACACGTCCGAGGACCCGCGCGTGGACTTCGAGCGTCTGCACGAGAGGCCGACCGGCGACACGGGTGTCGTGGACAAGACGCGCTGGACCAACGGATCGAGTCATCCGCTGTCATCGCCGTTCGTCGCCCATCTCGATAGAATGGTCGAGGCCGATGAGCAAACGCCAGAAGAAGGGGACGGATGGGGTACCATGATCGACAACCTCATTGCTCTTCGTACGAAAAATCAGACTCGTTTTGACGCCGCCCGTGACCGACTTATCCGTGAGCAGCGTCCCCTCGCGGAATGTGTCGAACGCGTGCTTTTTGGCCGCGAAAGTCTGCGTGCGACCGGATTATTGCTACGAATCAGCCACTCAACCGTGAAACGCCGCGTCGAGCGCGGCGCCGCGCTGCTCGTGGCCTGGTGTAGCGACGAGGTGACACGGGATGAGGGCGATGGGCAGAGTGCGGCCTAACCGCCACGGATCACAGGATGACTCACCCGCACACCTCGTCATTACCTGGCCTGGTGTTACGGAGGCTGCTACAGCAAGTGATTGTCTTTTAGATCACCATGGTTGTGCATTCTATATAGGAACTTTGTCTCAACTATGTCCATGCCCGTTACAACTAAGCTGGGGACAGAGTCGTGTACGTATGGTACAGTGGCTACGTGCCCGACTAAGCACTGGATCGACATTGTGCCAATGTGGTGGGCATCGATCGTCCCGAAGAACGCATGTTCAAATCCAATGCCATCTGTTACGCCCTGATAGCTGGTGCCAAAATCAACCACTGGTAGCCCTTTGGGACTGATCACAGAGGCCATTGGGTCAAATGGGGTATCGTCCTCGTTTACCCCCAATGTGAAGCCTTGTGCAGTGAGATTGTGGACCTCCTGCGTCATGGCGTATAAGGATTTTCCCGAAAACGATCGTTTCGTACAGAGGAATGTCCGAAGCATGTGCGCTACTAGGCTCCCTAGTTGCCGCAGGGCTGTAGCTACTTTCGCGCGTTCAGCAAAAGAGCCAGGGAGGATCGCGCGCTTACCCAGCTTCGCATGGAAAAGCGCGCAGCGGTTCGCCTCATACTGATCATTGAAGAACGTCGTTATCGGGTCGCTTACACCCTGCAGTACATATGCTTGCAGTGGTATGACGTTATCAAGCTCACCTAGCACTCGTTTAAGCCACATTGTCTCTGTTTCAAGCCGACCTGTGCTCTTGTCGGGTTGAGGGCCGCCGAACGTCCCTGTGAGCATTGACTCAAAGGCCAGATACATATTCCTATAGGCATCCGTTAGATCATTTGTAACCTGAGAGAAGCGAAAATAGCGAAAAGCGGGATTCAGCTCAGTATTAATGGGAGGGTCTTGCTGGATAGTCCCATCTGGATTTAGGACTGTTGCTTTGACATGCATCCTCGATCGTGATGAAATAGCTTTCGTAATCCGTAGCGTACGTTTGCCTTTCTTCTTCCACCAGACTATATGATCGTCCAGCGCGCTTGAGATAGCCCGGTCGACACCAAATCGAACGGAATAGATATCAAGGGCATCTTGTGCAACTGTGCCAGCATTCATTAAGAGTTCCTCGGATGGAGGTGCACAATGCAACCCAGTATGGGCAATGATGTAGGATGATCCTGGAAACAACTGGGCTTTGCCCCCATTAGGTAACAGTAGTTCGAGCTCATCCTCAGAGGGCTCCGACAACCTAAAGGCTGCTCCAGCGAAATACCGCGGGTCAAGCAACTCATGTCCCTCAATCGTAGCCACCCTCTTAACCTCTTTCTGAACTGCTGCTCGGGTCACCCAGAAGGCGGGTGACCCCACAAGGTATACACTTAACTTGCCAAACGATCCATATGTGTATATGATACATATTACGTAAAGCTATCTCTACGCATCAGGGGCGGTCTTCCGACTGACGGGAAGACCGCCCCTTTTCATTGAGCGAAAGAGGAGGAGTTATGGCTATCGCGACGGAGACAAGGCAACCGACGCGCCGGGCGGGCAAGAACCCCCTGGCACCCAACAAGCGGACCACGAAGCTACAAGTCTGCCTGAGCGCCCAGGAGCGCGCCGAGCTTGATGCACTGGCAGTAGCGAGCGGGCACGATTCCGCGTCAGGATATATCCGGGCCGTCGTCTTCAACAGACTGCGGCCCGCCCGCTAAAACCTGGCCCCACGCCAGGGCTTGCCCCTCGCAGTTCTCCATACACAGCGCCCAACGTGGCGCTGTTTTTTGTTGCCCACTATTCCCGGCGCGGCGCCGCCGCCGAAGGCGGAGGGTGTCGGCGATGAGCCGCGCTCGACGACATGAGCATGTGGGCAATTGATACCATCGGCCACTATCATAAGGAGACTCGCATGAACAATCCGACTCCCCCGCGCCGCGAGGCGCAGACCGACATCGACCTGACGACGCTGACCCAACCGCGCCCCACCGCCGGCACCCCGACGTCCGCGCCCCATGTCGGCGACCGCGCCGGGCTACGACGTCCCGACGAGACACCGACCGCCCCTCCCGCGACCGAGGCCGATGTGGTGCTGGCCAAGCTCAAGGAAGCCGGGCTGCCCTTCATCGACAGCACCGATCCGACGGGAGAGTGTACGCTCTCGAACGGCGAGAAGCTCACGCTCCGCGAATTGGACGGGCTCGACGAGACCTACTGCGAACGGTTCATGGATCACTTCGAGGTCAAGCCGAATGGGGCCGGCCAATCGTCCAGCCTGCGCTTCATGGCCCTTCTGTCGATCGACACGATCAACGGGCAGGAACAGGTGCCGGTGCGGCATATCCAGCAGCTTGAACGGCTGCTGCGGTACGGCCGGCGTGACCTCGCGCGCATCGTGGCCGCCTACATCCGCCTCAACCTGACGGCGGACGGTTCGACGTTTCGCCCGCAGGGTTGACGGCCTTGCCGGTAACGGCGCGTTCCAGGAAGCCGCCGCCATCACCAGTGTCGGCGGCGTGACGTGGGCCGAGGCGATGGGCATGCCCCGGTCGGTCAGGCACGCCTACCTGACGGTCTACGCGGAGCAGAACCCCCCACCGAGCGGCGGCGGTGAACGCCGCATCACCGACGATGAGTGACACTCCCCACGGCTAAAGTCGTGGGGAGTGTCAACATACGAAACGAAAACTCTTAGGCGGCGTTTTGTTCCCGCAATGTCATCTGGTCGATAAATGAGTTCAACCCCGTATAACCGAACACTCGATCGGTTGGACCATCGAGGTTGACTAACACTGAGAGGGTATTCCTATATTGGCCTACGGTGAAGATGGCGTCATAGGATGCATACCAGAATCCACTTTCATCGGTGATGAGGCGTAGATACACGACACCAGGCCGTGAGTCGGACGGATAAACCCGGCGATGTATCCCGGTCGCATCGCCATTGGCGACCTGCGTCACGTCGCCGGCCAGGAGCGCACGGGCTTTGCTAGCCGTCGCGTCATGGTTAATCGTCACAGTGACTGAACTCAGTCCCCGATCCGGATCGGGTTGCGCCGCTAGCCACTCAAACGCTTGCCATTCCGAGGCCGAATAGATGAGGACCTGCGGCGCCCCGCTTAGATACTGGAATGACGGTCCCAGGTCTGCCTGGCTGAACAATAAAGTCCCTTGTGGCTGTTTCGCGACGGAGTCGGGACCAGTATAGGTCTTTAACGCTTTTCGCTCAGGTCCTACAATCGCCGCAAGAGCCGTCGCTTCCTTGCCCGTCGTTGTGGGTATCGCCGTGATCCCTCGCGTGGGTGACGTATTGATGACCGTCTCCGATGGGACGGCCGTCGTCGTCGGCTGAGATGCGTCCGCTGTCGCCGCGTTATTCGCACCCGCGTTAGCTCCGTTGGGATCGGGTTCACCACATCCGGTTACAAAAAGCGCCAGCGCCAGCAACAAAAACCCAATCCATCGCATGTCTCTACTTCCTCCTATCTGTCCGCGCGCCTGCATCACGCCTACCTGTAAGGATAAACGCACATGGATAGTTTGTATTCGATATCGGTCCGCCTCGGTCTTGACGCAACCGGCTTCTCGGGGGCCGCAGCGTTGGCGACGACGGTGCTCCAGAAGCTGGAGCAGCAAGCCATCGCGACGAGCGGCTCAACCGCCGGCCTCGGGAAGTCGCTGTCGATGGTCGCGGGCGGCATGGCCCTGCTCGTGGGCGGCATGGCCGGTGTGCATGTCCTCGAGTCGTGGACCACGGCGGCCGGCAGGATGCAGGACGCGCTCACGCAGGTCGGCATCGCCGCCGGCGGGACACAGGCGCAGCTCCACGCGCTTTTTAACCAGTCCTTCGGAGTCGCAAATCAGACGCAGTACAGCGGCAGCGACGTGCTGTCAATGGATCAAATCATGGCGCGGATGGGCTTCCGCGATCTATCGGGGAAGCAGACGCAGCGCCAGGTCATCGGCCAGGCTATCCCCGACTTCGCGCGCGCCGCCGAGATTATCCAGCACTTCACCGGGACTGGCTACCAGGAGACCGTGACGGCGCTGGCACAGCAGGCCCATATGTTCGGGGCCTATAGTGGCGAGGCGCTCAAACAAAACGTCGCGTGGGCCACGGGCGCGGCGCTGGTTTCGCATATGACGCCCTCGCAAGAGGTCAACGTCATGCGCTATATGGCCCCCGCCGTCAAGAGCGGGCAGCTCACCTCCCTCGACGCCATGACACTGGCCGCGCTCGGCAATCAGACCGGCCTGACGGTCGGGGGCCGCGCGGCGTCGAGCATCGGCACGCTTTTACGCGAATTGTCGCCCAACGGGTCAAAGAAGCACGACGACGCGCTCGCTCAAATCGAGCGGTTGGGTGGCGGCGACTTCTATCAGCACGGCAAGCTCGTGGCCCCTGACACCTGGCTGGGGATCCTTAATAAATTCTATGACGCCACGAAGGGCGATCAGCCACTCCAGACGTACCTCGCGAAGAACGGTTTGCTTGTGCAGGGGCAGCAGGCGGCGTCCGTGCTGGGAAGCAACACCTCCATTGCGCAATATGCGGCGATCCATGCCCAACTTATGAAAGACACGCCCGGATGGGCGGTGACGACGCAGGGGCAAGTCAATGCGACGTTGCCGGGCCAGCTCCAGACGCTCACGGGCAATCTTGGGTCGATCCAGAGCCTGCTCGGCACGCAGCTCCTGCCGGCGCTCGCGCCGGTGATCCACGGCTTCGTCGAGCTCACCGGCGGTATCGTTTCGCTGTTGACGCTCCATCCAGAACTGGCCCAATTTATCGTGACGTTCACCGCTGTGTCAACAGCCGCCGCCTTGATCGCCGGGCCGATCCTAGTCGCGGCCGGCGCGTTCGGCATTCTCTCCGCCGCCGGGGTCGTCACCGCGGGAGCCTTCCTGCCCTTTACGGCGACCGTCCTGGGCATACTGGCCGCCGTCACGCTCGTCACATTCGCGGTGACGCACTGGGGCACGGTCATGGACGCCTTCAGCGGCAAGCTGGGAAGCGCGTGGCAGGTCGTGAGCCTGGGCGCGGTCGCCATCGGCGCGACGATCGCGGTGGGGCAGGTCGCGTCCGCCGTGTTCGGCGTCCTGAGCGCGGCCACATTTGTCCTCTCGGGCGGGTTCGGCGTGGCCGCGCTGGCGGGCGGCGCGCTCGACGTCCTGCTCGGCGGGGTGTCCGCCGTGGCGGCGGCGGCAGCTTTCGGGTACGGGCTACTGGACGTGGCGGTGATGGCCCTGTCGGGCGGGTTCGGCATCGCCTCCATCGCGGCTGGCGCGCTCGATCTACTGCTGGCCCCGTATACCATCCCGATCATGGCGATCATTGCGGCGGTCGGTGGGGCCATCTATGTGTTCACGCATTGGAGTCAGGTCAGCACGATCTTGGGCAACGTCTTCGGGTGGCTGGGCGGCAAGCTGCACGATTTCCTCGTCATGCTCGGCCTGGCGAAGAACACCACCCCCGCCGGCGTCGGCGCGCAAAACGCGTACAGTGGCGGCGTGGCGACCACGGCGACCGGGGCCACGGCCGTCCCCGTCCGCGACCCGCGCCACGGTCACTACGTCATGGCGGGCCGGATGCAGATATGGGTCCCCGACCCGCCGCCCACGCCGGGCCATGGCGGCAAGGGTGGCGGAGGCGCGATGGCGACGGCCGGACCAACCACGATCCATCTCCACGTCGCGCCCGGCGCCGTCGTCAACCATATAGCCCCCGGCCACGGCCACGATCCCGCCAAGATCGCGGAAGAGGTGACCAAGAAGAGCGCGGACGCGCTGGTCAAGGGCTTCCGCGACGCGCTGGCGCATAGCGGTACAGGTCCGAGCACGACGCTCTATCCGACACTTCATCGAACAAGCTAGGAAGGGGGACGCGATGCCACAGCTATCCCTCCCCTTCGTGGGTGACTGGAACTCACACCCTCTCACTCAGGGGTATGGCCCGGTCCCGCCGCCCCTCTTCAAGGAGTCCCGCGAGCCTTCATTGTACGGCCATCCCAAGTTCCATAGCGGCATCGACATCGGCATGCTCATCGGCACGCAGATCATCGCCGCCGCCGCGGGCACGGTCGTTGTGTCAGGATGGGCCGAAAACAACGGATATGTGGGGTTCGGCAACGTCGTCACCATCGACCACGGCGACGGGCTGACCACGCTCTACGGCCACAACTCCCAACTGCAGGTGGCGCCGGGGCAGGCGGTCGCGCGGGGCCAGCCCATCGCGCTCTCTGGATCGACCGGGTGGAGTAGCGGTCCGCACTCCCATTTCCAGACACAGACGGGATTGGGCTACCATCCCGTCGACCCCACCCAGTATCTCTCCGGCGTCGCCGCGACTCCGTCCTACGACCCCACGACCAACCCGCTGGGCCTCGCGCCGTCCTCCGGCGCGCCGATCGGGGCATCCGGCGGCGGTATCCTGTCGTACAGTGACGTGATCTACTATGCGCGCGGTGCCGGTATCCCCGAAAACCAACTAGCGACGTGCGCCGCCATCGCCATGGCCGAGTCCTCGCTCAACCCGCTTGCCGTCAACACGAAAAACAGCGACGGAAGCACCGATCGGGGCCTGTGGCAGATCAACTCCGTCCACTGCCAGCCCACAGGACCGTACAACGCGCAGGCCCTCTTCGACCCGGCCTACAACGCCGCCGCCATGGCCGCGATCTACCGCGCCAGGGGCAACTGGTCGGACTGGTCAACGTACACCACCACCAATCCCAAGCTCTCGTATCGCCAGTACCTGTCCGACGCTCAAGCGGCCGTCGCTGCCACACCGCTCGGCTACACGCCCTCGGTCGGCGCGTCGGTCGCGCCCGTAGACGGATCAGCGACGGGTATCCCGACGACGCCAGCCGATACGTCGGCGCAACTTCCCGTCATCAAGATCACGGTCGCGCCCGTGACGCCGCGCCTGGACCTGTTCCGGTCGGTCGCGGACAAGTTCGGGGCGGCGCTGGTCTGGATCGACGGGCACTATATCTTTCCCCAGGCACTGACGTTCACCGTCTCGGAGTTCTACGCGCCCTCCCAGTTCGACGCGACACTTTACGGCGGCCACCTCAACGCGGCCGTGCGCGCCGCGCTGAAAGCGAAAGACTTCACGCAGATCATCATCTACGGCGGCTTCGTGGACACACTGCCCGCCGTCGTGGATCAACTGCTGCCGCTGTGGACCGGCGTCGTCGAGGGACCGACCATCGACATCGAGAAGGCCACGCACGCCCTCTCGGGGCCGGACTACAGCGGCGTGCTCTCCGACAACAACGCCACGTCGAGCGCCCTCTCGCAGTTCGCCAACCAGACGGGCGCCCAGATCGTCACCAGCCTGGTGGCCGCGCACAACCGGCCGGGGCAACCGGGCCTCACGGTACGGGCAGACAGCAGCGTGCTGCAGGGCCAGGCGTTCGGGTCGGACGTGCTGAAGACACGCCAGTCGGGCACGACCGAATGGGACATCGCCACGCAAATGGCGCAGGACGAGACCAAGACGCTGTACTGGGAGGGGACCGAACTCGTCTACATCGACCTGCCGCCGGAGGGCCATCCCCTCTATCTGAATTACCGTGTGGCGGGTGAGCCGTCGCTCATCTCCAATCCGGTCGTCACGTATCAGAAACACGCCAAGCGCGACTACCAGACGGATGTCGTGAGCTATGACCGCACGACGGGGAATAAAGTGGGGCCGGCCATCGGCGGCAACCACGACGCGACAACAGTGGCCGGTGACACGCTGCCGCCGGGTAGTAGTCAGCAGGCTTGCCAGCGTCGCGCCGACTGGCTCGCCAATGTACTGGCGGCGACCGAGTACACACTGACGTTTACGGTCGAGGGCATCGTCCCTCTGGCGCGGGGACAGGCGGTCATCATCGTGAGCGACGACGAAGAGATGGCGTTGTACAACGGCCAGAAGTGGTATCCCACGGAGCGCAAGTTCGCGTGGGACGCAGGCTCGACCGGAGCCGCTGGTGGGGGATGGTCGATGCAATTGACCTGCACCAATCGCCCGTATACGGTCAGTCGCACCGTGAGCGCGGCCACGGCCGCCGCGTCAGGGACGGGACCATAACGATGATCGCGGATATCGTCAAACAACATATCTACCGCATCCTGGCGCAGCTACGGCCGTTCAGCTGGTGCACGGTCTTGTCCTACGACGACACCAGCCATAGCGCCAAGGTGCGTCTGCAGCCAGACGGCGGCGTGTTCGACCAGGTGCCCGTGCTGATCCCCTTCCGGGGCCTGCGGATGCCGCACACCAGCGGCATGCAGGGCTGTTGCCTGCTCATCGCGGGAACGCCCCAGGTTCTGCTGGGCGTCACGTACACGACACGCGACCCACTGCCGGCGCGGGGCCTGACGCTTGAAGAGGACCTGTACGCGCCCTCGGTCCACCTGACGGGGGCTATCTATCTGGGCGTCGCGGCGGAGTTGCCACCGCCGAGCGCCCTCTACACGTACGCCATGATCACGTTGGGGCCGCGCGCGACGGGATTGCCGAACGCCAGGTCGGCCGCGACGTACCAGTGCTTACCGAGCGCGGACGGGTCGCTGCATTGGTCGATGATGGTCACGGCGCCATAGGCGAGGTGGCGTGCCGTGATGCAAAAACCACTCGAAGCCTTGGGGAAGCTTCGAGGGGCGCCGAGATGAGGATAAATAGACTGGCACGCCTTTGTACCGTTGCCAGTCTAGGCGGTGAGTGCGTTGGCCGCCATAGCCCGATCAAGCTAGCCCTCCAGGGTGCCTACCCTCGGCGCGGCGCCGAGGGTTTCCTCGTCGCATTGAGGGCGTGTTACAAGCGCCGCAGGAGGGTCGATGATGAGGAGCGCTGTGAGGAGTAATCGGGTGGGGCGTGCGGCGCTGGGGACCGGCGTCATCACGATTGCCTACCGCGCTATCGTCGCGTTCGAGTGCGTGGAGTGCGCCGGGGCGAGCGCGCCGGGCGCGCTCTTCTCGCGCCAGACGCGACGCACCCCTCGCGTGGGATGGGTATGCCGACGACCGATCCCGTCTGCGTTACCTGCCGACCGCTGTGCCTGGAGGACACCGGTGAGTCTCACATGTAGGGCGTGATACACTGGCGACAATGATGGACAACCCGGACAACCCGGACCAGTCTGTAGCCGAAGGTGCCCTCAGTCTCTTCGGCGGGGAGATCACGGATGATACGCTGGCGGCCCATCTGAAGACCCTGCGTGGTGACCCAAACTGGGGCGTCTTTGTTCTTGAGGGGCCGAAGGTGCGCGATGTGAAGTTAATCTACACGCTGACCAACGCCTGGTACGCCCTGCGTTTGACGAAGGTGCGGTGCTCGCGGGGCGCGGTGTGGTGGCGCGCATGACACCACCGCGTGAGCGCCCCCGCATCGCTGTCATCAACGACAACATAGGCTTTAAGCCCGCCATCCAGCGCGTCCTTAAACGCGACGGCTACGACGTGCGCCGCTTGCGGGCGGGGATCGGCGTTCACGAGGTCGTGCGCGCCCTGACGCCGGCGGCCATCGCGATAGACATCGCGCGCGACGGTGTGGATCACCACTGGCGGACGCTGGAGGCGCTGGTCGACGATCCCGCGTTGGCGGACGTGCCCATCGTCCTCTCCTTGGCCGACGTGCCTGCCGACGACCGCTTGCGGGCGCTCTTGCTACGCCCCGGCCTGCTCCTGCTCCCCCATCCCGTCACGGCGGAGGAGATCGCGGGCGCCGTCCGCGACATGCTCAACCCCTATGGAATGCCTTGAACGATGCATGGGCCGGGATGCGCCGCCGCGCGCGACGCCTACGAGCGGGGCGTCTAGCGGAGCTCAGGGGCAGCGCGACGCTTGTCGGGATGGCTTGCCCTAACGCGCGTTACAAAGAGGGGCTACGCGGTGCCCATCGTCGTGAAGGATAGAGGGACGCAACAGCCTAAAAAAGACGTAACGGCCGCGCTGGAGACGCCCCATTTATCTCCACCACGGCCGTTACGTTCCTAGCTTACCATGCGCCCCGTGCCCTATCAATGACGGTACGCGTCGATAGTATGACAATAGTGTTATCACGGAGCGGCCAATATGTAAGGTTTATGACACAGGGCATCCGCGCGCTGCGCTACACTAGAGATGAGCGGGCTGGTCGGCCTTCGTTGGCGCGGGCGTGACGCCCCCCTGCACGACCTGGGACCACCAGGCTTTGCCGCTGTCCCCCCGGATGCGGCCCTATTGATAACATCCGGGGGAGGGTCAGACCTCTTGCCGTCCCCCCGCGCACGATGAGAGACGCCTTGAGGCGAGACGCCTTAGCGACACGCTGTCACCCGGTCATTGGCGCCGGCAATGAGAACGGACCATGATGCCGCGCCCTCGTTTCGTCGCTCGCTCCCGTCCCGGCTCGGGGACGTGGGCCGTGTTCGATGACCTGCGTGGGTACACCGTCAACGCGGGCAATACCGCCGCCGTGGCCACGTTCATCGCGCACAGCCACGAGGTGACCTGGCGCGCGCGGTGTCAGCGCTGGATTGAGGCCGAATGGCGGGGTGCCCTACTCTGACGCGTTGGGAACGCGGAGGGCGCGCGAACGGCCCATGGTGCGCTCTACTTCACCGTGGGCCGTCGCACCCCTAGCATGCCACATGGGACGCGCTGTAGCACGCTCATCGACATCAGACTCGACTATCATTCTCTGGATGCAGCAGGGTCCAGGGCGGCACGCCCGGTCATGGGGGGACCCGCGTCGGTCCGGCGTGAGGTCATCATCTCGGCGCGCGATCAGGGGCGCCTCAACCGGCAGGCCCCACGCGGCGAGGCGCGGCGACCACATCGGCGACCCCGAGGTATGGGATGAGATCGCCCGCCGCATCGAGGACGAGGGGCACACGCCGACCGACGAGCGCCCGTTTCGCTATGGCGGCATTCCGTCGTTATACCAGTCATAGAACGAGGGGATGGCCGGGCCGACGGCGGTAGCAGCACGATGGCTGATGGGGTTACAGTCGTCGCGAGCTCTCAGGCCACCCTTCGTCCTGTCTGTACACACGCCCGCACACGCCGGCTACGCATCGGCCCGTCAACGTGCCTCCCTGCTACTGGCCCCTCACCATTCTCGGCGCCTGGCCTACACGCATACGGTTCGGACTAAAGATCGCCGTATGATGGGTCGATATATAACATCAATAAGGGTAGAGGAGATCATCGGCGCCACGAGCGCTAAAAGGAGGTCCGCGATGTGTCCAAGCCCCCGCGATGTCCGTCGATGGTTCGCCCATCGTGTCACGGCGGCGACGGTCGCCGCCCACCTGACCACGCTACATGCCGATCCGCATTGGCGCGTCCGGTACACGCGTGGGTCGACGCTGCACACGTTCCGTCTGCTCTACTCCCCCACGGGTGAGTCCATCGAGGTCGTGGTGCTCCGCGTCGGGACGGTCTGCTACCCGCGCCTCGAAACACCCCTGACGGCGGCAGGGTCGCACAGACGCTGATGATTACTTCATGGCACGAATAGGAGTGCCACGAGAATAGCAGCGCGCCGAGCAGGATGGGGCGCCCCGCCGTTAGGTTTATGCCTCCTCGCCGATGATGCCGTGCGCGTCGTCGCTCGCGTTCTCACCGTCGATGTCATTATTGGCGGCGCCGAGGAGGCTGCCGTCATCAACGGCTTCGTCGTCCCCGGCATCGTCGTGGGTCTCCGCGTCGGTCTCCGCGTCGGTCTTGGTGGGCTCGAAAGCGTCGTCAGTCATGATGTGCCACCCTTCTACTCTTTATCCCGTCATACACGATCACGATGCGCTGGGGGAGATTATAGCACGGCGAGCACTGGCCGTTCCAGGCGTCCTAAGCCCGCGCCGCCTCGATCTTCTGTGCGCCCTCCGTCCCTCGCCTGGTACCAGCACCACCTCGTCGCACACAGCGCACAGGTAGACCCGCGTGACGTGCGGGGGCCTGAATAGCGCGAGCACACGCCAGCCCCAGGGCGGATCGTCGTAGCGCTGTCCCATGAGGAGGAGAGCCGCACTCGTGCCACAGACAGTGCATGGCAGGTCTACCACCTCTGCGCTGTTCATGTGTGTCGCCATTGTTCGTCCTACCCCACGCTAGCCTATGTGTCCTATTCCATGTATCGGACGGCCCGTAGTGGGAACGTAGGGAGCCACCCGCGGGGCACAACGTCACACGCGACAGGGTCACCGCAGGGTGTCCACCGTGCCGTTATGGTACAGTGGCGTGTATGGGTGACACGCGACAGAAAGGGACTTCGGATGAACGAACAGCATACCAAAGATACCGCGGGGCCTCCGCGCGACACGGTTGCAGACAAAGCCGAGGATGTGTTAAGCAAACGGACGGGTGGCACTGAGGAGCATCCGGTCGAGGGCCACGCCGATGAGGCGCAGCGCGAGACGCCGCGTGAAACGCGACCAGGTGCGGCTAGCGACAAGTAGTCTCCTACGGGATAGGTAGACACGACATGGGGTCAGGGTGTAGCGTAAGGGCAACACCGCGGGACGTGTTATCTCATAGATGCGCCCCATAGACGAAAGGCAGGCATCCCATGGCAGACCATCCCGATCCCACGCGCCGCATCGGCGGATCGAGTGCGGACGATACGACGACGGATGAGATCCTCGCCGTTATCGCGGTGGAGGAACCTCGCGGCGCCACCGCCGATCAGGTCGCCCGCGCTATCGGTCTTGGGCTCAATGGTGAGGTGGTACAGAGTCTGTTGGAGGAGTTGGTGGAGCAGGGGTTACTCGACCGTCTTGGGATCGGTCACGGTGCCGTCTACACACTCAGCGCGACGAACTGACGCGCGCTAGCGATCAGGACAGGGGCCTAAAGGGCGCGCTACCCGCCGCCGATACTATTAGCAAGACGACCACCGGTGTTTTGGGCTGTGCGCCGGCGGTTGCCTCGACGGGCCGGACGTGGGGTATGGGCTGTGCTCCACGTCCGGCCTTTTTCATGAGCGCGTTTATGCGGCCCGCCGCCAGACAACGCCCTCGGCATGTGTCACTTTATCCAGGTACACGCGGTACATCTCGCCCGTGGGGCCATGGGTCAAAGCAATAGCACAGCGCTTGTTCCCGTTATGGAGGGCAACGCGCCAGTCGGGGTTCTGACGCAGCGCCACGATACGTGCGACGACGGTCGCTTCGTCGGCGTCGCCATCGAACAGGGCGAGGGTCGCCGCGAGGGTCTGAGGGGTCATGTGCATGCGCGATCTCCTTGGGTCGGCCGGTACACGCGCCCATCGGCGCATGCACGCGTAGTGTCGGCGAGGGAGCATGGGGGTGTCCATAGCATAATGGTCAGCAGCCGGCCGGCTGCTTTCGCTGCGCTGGTGCGGCCAGAATGCCGATACTTCCTGTAAATGAGTAGGAACGCGCGGGGGCGCGACAGGAGGGTCTGATGTCTCTGGCTGATGCGATCACACGCACAATAGACGTACGCGATGTCCCGACGGTGGAGGTGGCGCGCCGCATGGGACAAGACTATGATCGCGCCACCTTCTATCGTCTGGCGACCGGGGCCACGACGGACCCACGCCTGGGCACGTTCATCGTGTTGTGCCGCGCGCTCGACGTGGCCCCGACGGAGTTCCTTCACCTCGCCGGCTACTGGCCCGCGTCTGACCACCCTGACGACACCCTCGACCTACACCCTCGACCTACACCTGCGCGCGGCTTTCGCCCAGGTGCAGGCACGACCGCCGGCGGAGAAACAACGCGCGGCCACTCTTATCGCCACCCTCACCGACGCGTGGGATGCGCCCGCGGATGTCGGAATGGCGCCCGGCCCCACGGATAGGGGGCAGCATGAGGACGCCGCCTGACCAAACTGGTAGGGTCCCGTTCACGCCCTCATGCTGCCCCTATTTGGGCGAGGACGCGTGTCCGTGGCTACTCTACCGAGGAACGGATACCCCGTGCAGCTACAAATGGATACCCCGTGCAGCTACAAACGGAGGAGATCGGAGTATGAACAATGCGATCGGTGACATCAACGTGGACCCGCGTTGGGTGTTGGACGCCTACGCGCCGGATCTACGCGCCTTGATCAAGATGGCCCCCGACTTACACGCGTTGGGGGAGTTGTCCGAGGGTATGATCACGGCGATCCAGGAAGAAGTGCGGGACCGCTACAAGGAGTTGTCCACGACGGAAATGCTGCGGGGCTTATCGAGCTACTAGCGCAGCACCCTCACGCGCGCGCCTGGCCCATATTGTTGCCTCGCATACAGGGGGCAGGTGGAAACCCTCGTGTGGAAGCCCAAAACGCATCACTCGCGCCCTTGTGTGCGCAGGATCAATCCCGACTACCAGCCGTCACGCGCCTCAATGAGCCCGTCAAACGCGGCCACGGCACCAGCCTGGTCGATGAGCAGCGGCACGGGCACGACGTAGATGGTGCTATCCGCCGGTTACGTTGAGCGGTCGCACATCCACGGCGCTATGCCATCCCCCCTTCTTCCGTCACAAATCGTACCATCGTTAGTTACCTGGGTAGTGGTCCCAATGCGCGACGCCATTGTGGTGCGAACAGGTTCCCCGCGCGTGGGCGCTGTAGGACTGGGTCCCGTCGCGGCACTCCGCGGTCGGTCCGAAATACCCCGATTGGTCCCTCCCCGGCGCGCCATGCACGGTGAGCGACCACGATCGCGCGGGGCCGACTCGGATGACATTCTGGAACCCGTTCCCATCCAAGTCGCCCGTGATCGCCGTGTATGGGATGAGCGAGAAATGCGCCGAACCGTAGAGCACCTGCACGTAGGCGTCGACGGTGAATGTGCAGGTCTGCCCCCGTGCGATAGGGCCTACGTCCCAAATCGCGTAGGCCCCGTTGTCGGAGCCCGGTACGCTGTAATCGCCTCCGCTGCCATCGCTGGCGGAGATGGCAGCATCCTGCTTCTGCGTGCGACCGGTGCAACTGTCGGTGAAATGATCCACCCCGATGTCGCCCTGTGTACCGAGGATAAGGCGGCGGACGGGCGTGCCCACGTCGTGCAGCGCAAACGTGTACAGGACATGGGGGTAGTCGGAACCGGACGAGTTGGTGGCCCCTGGTGCGTCGATAGCTGACGCGACCGCACCGTTGATCCGCACGTCCGCCCCGCGCACTCCCGCGCGACCTGTGGCGACGACTGCCCGCTGGTGCGCCGCAGCGTCTGCGGTGGCGCGGTTGGCCGATTCGTCCGCCCTATAGGCCCACACGAATAACCCGACGATGCCGAGAATGATCACCAACGCGATCACGCCACACCCTCGAAGTACCGCTTTGTTCTTGGCTGTAAGTGCTGCTTGCGCCCGCGCCTGGGCATCCAGCGCGACGTAGTTGTAGCCACCAGGAGGCGGGGGCGGGACCTGTCGGCGTCCCGCCCCTGTCGGCGTCCCGCCCCCCAGGGTCTGTGAATTGTCGGTCTGGAGGGGGATGGTCGCCTGATGGTAGGGTTAAGGGTGTTACACCAACCAGACCATCGAGAAGGAGACCATCCCACATGCAGGATACGCCGGTGCCGTCCTT
>JAABUL010004261.1_pt1 | contig 19424 bp, 20 predicted proteins | sample 5559151 | NCBI WGS metagenome assembly JAABUL01 (sample SAMN10711876, study PRJNA513368) | rock metagenome | isolation source: Antarctica rocks | place: Antarctica: Victoria Land, Pudding Butte sud | reverse complement strand
AAAGTTAGAATATTATTAAAAAAAGACAGTAATAAAAATAAATCTTAAATTATTAATAATTAATATACGTTTTAATTTATATCATTCAATGCAATCATTGAAAATTAATTTCATCAAATTATTGAATTGTAATTGTAATTGTAATTGTAATTGTAATTCATACACTCTTGTGACATCGATTTAGACTCGACTCATGAAGAACTTTATGCTATTTATATTGAGTGAACAAAACTCTCTGAGAAAGAAAATCACTCATTGTCTATACGACTGCTTCACGCAGTTGAAACAATGAAATTGACACTGTGTTATCAAGTAATGAATCTATAGCTTCTATTCAGCGCGTGACGCTTAAGTAAACTCTTGATGAAAGTGTCTGTGCTGTTTGATTATGACGCATCATCTTTGCTCTGCTCTTCATTGATGATATTTTATACAACGATGTTTCGATTCGATTCTCGATTCAAAGACGAAAGACGTTTTCTTTGCATTCGTGATGCTTGTGATTGTAACGTACGTAGAGCTGTGTTCTCTTACTCAATGATTGTCATTCATTAAGCAGAGAAATATGTGATGAAAGAAAGATGCACACGATGAGAAGATAGAGTGTGATTGTACTGAGTAACTCTTTTCTTCTCTTGATTTGACTTATGTCACGTAAACGTTGAATGAATTGTTAGTATAGATGTGCAATCACAATCGTTTGATGTTTGACTCTGATCAATGAAAGAGAATGCGTTCTGATTGTTCTCTTGAGCTCTCGATTTTTCACGTGAATAGATGAATGACTTGACGTCAAGTAAAGAAGATGAACTCAAGTTCTCTCAGTATATCAGCGTGATCGACAAGTCACTACTTCTTCGAACACTGTAATCACGTCTCTCAATACTTGAAACAACTATTCTACCTGATATCTTTTCATCAATTACTCAATGACATTGTTGATGTGATGAAGACGTTTCGATATCGACGCAGTCAACGAGTTGCAAATTCTTTGATCACTTGTAGTCACAACTTGCAGACTCTTCATCTGAGTTGTCTTTTTCACTAGTAGTATCTTTTCATCTCTTACTGACATCGACATGTCATTAATCTTCTTCGTAGATCGATTGTGACTGTTAGAAGAAGTGTTGTTGCATGAGTGAAAACTCTGCATGATGACTTTTCTGATCACGCAACGTTCTAACATCGTTTAAACTGCGTCGAATTGAGATCTCTTGACTCTTTTGACTTCTATTCAAACACAGAATAGAATCAAAAGATTCATAGTCAACATCACGTACAGATGAATCTCGTTGTCAGTCTCAAATTATTGAATATATATAAGTTTAATCATTAACATAAAATATTCAAAAGTTTGTGATAAGAATATAAAGATAAAAAAAATTATTAAAATAGTAAAATTAAATTATGCTTTTAAATTTCTAAATAGTAAAGATTTTCTCAATGCGCTCGTCAAATTACATGATGAGAAAGCATATAGTAAATAATAGAGATTTTCTCAGCTGAATTCAATGCTTCAAAAATAATTGAAAAAATAAAAGAGTGAAAGATTGTTTCTGAAAACAGTAACAATCTTTCACATTTATGAATCATTGCAAAATTTAAACTCATAATCTATTATTTTTATATGAAATTACAAACTTTATCATTGAGTCAAACAATCTTTTAAAAACAATTATTATTGAACAATATATATTGTTTCTTGAATCATTCATTTTACTGAAATATCAAAAATCTGATTGCGTAGCAATTCTTTTCTCGCTCAAATCAACATATGTACATTGACTATCTTACATACTTTGAAAGACATAATTGTAGCTCTGAATTAACTGAGTTAAATGCTTTCAAAATAATTAAAAAATATTGAGGTTTAACTTAGTAAATGAGGTTGAGAAGATTCATTGCGCTGAATGATCACTCATCTAGTAGTAATTCTTCTTTCGTTCGAATCAACATATGCACATTAACTATCTTACATACTTTGAGAAACATAATTGTAGCTCTGATTGAGCTGAATTCAATGCTTTAAAAATAATTAAAAAATATTGAGATTTGATCTAGTAAATGAGGTTGAAGATGTTGATGTCTCGAAGTCTATCTGCATCTATGCTCAGCTTTATCGAAAGCATTCAGCTCTAGAAGCAGTGATCAGCTTTAACAGCAGTGTAGTTGAGAAGTCTCTATCAATTTGAGTTATCTTTTCCCAATGTGTTTGTCGAAGAATATGATGAGAAAGCATCTACTAAATGATAGAAGTTTCCCCAATGCGCTCGTCGAGAAATATGATGGGAAAGCATCTACTAAATGATAGAAGTTTCCTCAATGCGCTCGTCGAGAAATATGATGGGAAAGCATCTACTAAATGATAGAAGTTTTCTCAATGCGCTCGTCGAGAAATATGATGAGGAAGCATCTACTAAATAATAGAGATTTTCTCAATGTTTCGAGAAATGACTTGACATCGATCATGATCAGGGTCGATGTCAAGCCTCGAACATCGATAACTGGGGAAGCACTCACTAAATAGTAGAGGTTTTCCCAATGGCAATGCGCTCGTCGAAGAACACGATGGGGAAGCACATACAAAATAATAGAGGGTTTCCCAATGGCAATGCGCTCGCCGAAGAACACGATGAGAAAGCACATACAAAATAATAGAGAGTTTCTCAATGACAATGCGCTCGTCGAAGAAGCACATAGTAAATAATAGAGATGTTTTCAAGACGCTCGCCGAAGAATAGAATGAGGAAGCACATAGTAAATAATAGAGGTTTCCCCAATAACTCGATTCAATGAGAAAGCACTCATTAAATAATAGAGGTTTCCCCAATGGCAATTCGCCCGTTGAGAAACATGATGAGAAAGCACATAGTAAATGATAGGGGTTTTCCCAGTAAGAGCGAGTTGAGCTCGTAACCGTGTTTTCAAAGAAAATCGAGAAATAGAATGAGAAAGCACATAGTAAATAATAGGGGTTTCCTCAATGACAATGCGTTCGTCGGGAAATAGAATGAACCTCATGAGAAAGCACATAGTAAATGATAGAGGTTTTCTCAGTAAGAGCGAGTTGAGCTCATGCATGTTTTCAAAGAAAATCGAGCAATAAAATGAGAAAGCACATAGTAAATGATAGAAGTTTCCCCAGTGCGCTATTTCAAATGAGTAATGATACTCAGAGCTGAGTATCATTGTTTTTGAAGAGGAAATTAAGCGAGAACTTGGGAACAGAGAACTCGATATCATTGTTTTCAGAGACTGAGTATCATTTAACTTTCTTGATCGATTTTCTTCAAACTTTCAGATCTTATTTCTTTCAGTCAGTTGTATTCATGAACATAATATCAAACTCAAAGACATCAAACTGCATTTTTAGAAAAATGTTGAACATTGAGATTTTAAAGAGTTTTGCTAGCGCGAATCAGTTTGAACATCAAAATCATTAATTTCTCTCGCTTGAATTGATTTATGCGCGCTGACTATCTCACATACTTTGAAAAACATCATTGTAGCTCTGAATTAGCTGAATTCAATGCTTTCAAAATAAGTAAAAAATATTGAGATTTGATCTAGAAAATGAGGTTGAGAAGATTCACTGCGCTGATTGACTGATTTCTCGTCTGTCATCATCTTCTCTCACTTGAATCAACATATGCGCAATGACTATCTGACATACTTTGAGAGACATATTTCTAGCTCTGAATCAGATGAGTTCAAATCTTCAAAAATAATGGAAAAATATTCAGATTTGACCTAGTAATCAAGATTGAGAAGATTCACTGCGCTGAATGATCGCTCACCTAGTAGTAATTCTTTTCTCGCTTGAATCAACATATGTGCGCTGACTATCTTACATACTTTGAAAGGCATAATTCTAGCTCTGAATCAGATGAGTTCAAATCTTCAAAAATAATGGAAAAATATTCAGATTTAACCTAGTAATTGAGATTGAGAAGATTAACTGCGTTGATTGATCGATTCTTCGCATGTCATCACCTTTTCTCGCTCGAATCAATCTATGTGCATTGACTATCTCACATACTTTGAGAGACGTAATTCTAGCTCTGAATCAGATGAGTTCAAATCTTCAAAAATAATGGAAAAATATTGAGGTTTAACTCAGCAATCGAGATTGAAGATATCTACTGCATGAAGTGATTGATTCGTCATATGCTTTCACCTGCCACCATCTTTTCCCGTTTGAATCAATTCATGCACACTGACTATTTTCATAGTTGCAACACGTTCTCATTAACTCTAAGTTGACATAAAAGTTTAAAAAAATAAAATGAAATAAATTGTCTTCTCTTGACAGAAATCTGAAAAGAGAAGACAATTTTAATAATTGTCACAGAACTTAAACTTGCATCTTGAAATTTTTGACTTCACACTCTATCATTGAGCTAAATGATCTGATGTAGAAATTCGAACTTATTTTAACACATGAACTACGCTGAATATTTCATCTTATGAAAACACATGTGTTCTGACTACTCTTCATACTTTGAAAGACATCATTGTAGTTCTGAATCAGCTGAATTCAATGCTTCAATAATCATCGAAAAATATTAAGGTTAAATTTAGTAATTGAGATTGAAAATATCTGAAGCTTTAACTGATCGACTACTCATCTGTCACTCTTTTCTCATTTGATTCAATTAATGTGCACTCACTATTGTACATACTTTGAGAGGCATAATCATCGCTCTGAATGAGCGAAATTTCATGCTTCAAGAATCATTGAAAACTAGGCAGAGATAACTCTAACTCTTGAAGAAAGAAGAGTGCATGATTCAAAGTTCGATTTTGATCTTTGAATCTTGATCGTCACAAACTTTGCGTTGCATCATATTGAAGCCTGAATTTGTGCGAATTCAACGAGCTCATCGATTTGAATTCTCAACGATTGCATCGAAAGATATGACTGAAAACGTGCTCAAGAACTCTATTTTCGAAAAGAGTTGACAAGAACGACTGATTGCTAGCGTAATCTTCATTTTATCATTGAATCTTTGAACTCTTCGACGTTTTCACCTCAACCTCACTTGTTCAGTCAGCTTCAACAGTCACAATCTTTCACATCTACTCAACAGCAGTCTCTTTGAACTTGAGCTTAATCTTTATTTGATGAATATCTTGAATGCGTCGTGAAGAATCTCTCAATCATGAGAAGTAGATTGCTACATTCATTGCATCATTTAACATGTCAAAGTTTCATGTTTACTCAATTGCAAATTCTTTAAGCTTGAATCTCGTTCTTCTTTAATGAACATCTTGAACACAGTCATGTTTAGATTCAATCATGTAGATGTTTCGCCAATCTTTCATATCTACATAACAGCAGTTTCTTGACGCTTGAACTCAATCTTCATTTGATGAATACTTTGAACGCAGCTATGTTTAGATTCAGTCATGTCAAAGTTTCATTAATCTTCTTAGAATTACACAACAGCAGTTCTTTCACGCTTAAATGCAGTCTTTATTTGATGAATACTTTGAACGTAACTATGTTTAGATTCAATCATGTCAAAGTTTCGCTAATCTTCTTAGAGTTACTCGATCGCAGTCTCTTTGAGCTTGAACACAATTTTCATTTGATGAATATCTTGAACGCAGCTATGTTGAAGTTTCTTTAACAACGCAGTCACTTCATTTATTGAAGAAGATTATCGATTTCGTCAGATCTCATTCAGTAAATCACAAGTGACTTTTAAAACAGAAAGTTACGTCAAGCATTCTTGATCATTGATACTTGAATACATGAAAAAAGAGATACTGAGTGATTATTATGCTAAATGACTATGATGAGTGACTTTTATGCTGAATGACTATTACGTTGAGTGATTAAGATGATTAACATGCTGCATAAATTTACGTCAAGCGTTCTCGTTCATCAATACTTGAATACTTGAAAAGAGAAGACAATTCTATTCAACGCATACTTCATCAATGCATGACTGTTTGCAGACTTAAGTCAAACTCAATGTTCATAGTTTTAGACTTCAACAAATTCATCTACAATTTGAAGCGTCATTGAGACGCTGATTCTCTTTTCAAATCTCTTTCATTTATTCATCTAATATTTGCTAAGAAGATGTCTTGAGACGAAACTTGTACATGAATTGAGCGTTCTAGCGAAGATTACGACTGCATGATACTTTATTATGTCGAGTGACTATTACGCTGAGTGACTATTATGCTGAGTGACTATTATGCTGAATGACTATGACGAGTGACTCTTATGCTGAATGACTATTATGCTGAGTGATTAAGATGACTAACATGCTGCATAGATTTACATCAAGCGTTCTCAATCACTGATACTTGAATACTTGAAAAGAGAAGACAATTATATTCAATGCATACTTCATCGACACACGATCATTTACAGACTTAAGTCGACTGTTTTCAAAGAAAGTCATCAGACTAGATGACATCTTAGACTTCTCGTTCATTGATACTTGAATACTTGAAAAGAGAAGACAATTCTATTCAATGCATACTTCATCAACGCATGATCATCTGCGAGCTTGAGTTAACTATTTTCAGAGAAAGTCATCAGAGCTAGATGACATGATCTGAGTTGTATGAAGAGTGTTTGGTTGAAAGTCATGAAGAGTGTTTGATCGAGAGTCATGAAGAGAGCTCGATCGAAAGTCATGAAGAGTGCTTAAACTATGCTGAATGACTATTATGTTGAGTGACTATTTGATGCATTCAAAACATAGATGAAAAGACTTTCAAAATCTATCTGTTTTCATCTATGTTCAGCTTTATCAGCAATGCTCAGCTTTATCAATAATGTAGCTGAGAATTCTCTATCAAATTGATCAACATCTTTTTCTCATGCACTCGTTGAGAAAGATTCTGACGCACATTCTCTTGATCAATATCATTATTGACATATTCAAGTCTTTTCAACTCTTCTTTGTCAAGTCTCTTTCTTTCGAAGCTTGATTTTTCTTCTTCGTCTACTACGTCTTTATTGCTCAGAGTTGATCATGCTTTGATCTTGAGCTGTATGTTCTCAAACGATGAAAACAGCTTGAGAATCATGATTGTACTTCTGAATCGCGAAGATCGCAAGTAGCTCTTACTGAAAGTGTAAGCTGAATGTTCTCTTGACTTCTCAGTTCTTCGTTGTCAAGTCTCTTTTCTTCAAAGCTCAATTTTTCTTCTTCATCTACTGATCATTCAGAATTGATTGCGCTTTGAACTCAAGCTGTATGCGCTCAAACGATGAAAACAGCATCAAAGTCATGATTGTACTTTTAAATCATAAAGATCGCGAGTAGCTTTTACTGATTGTGTGTAATATGAAGTCGTGTTGCTATTTGAAAACGCTCGTCAAGAAAGACGTTAAGAAAGCATCTACTAAATGATAGAGAGTTTCTCAATGCACTCGCTGAGAAAGATGTTGAAGATGCATCTACTAAATGATAGAGAGTTTTTCATCGCGCTTGTCGAGAAAGACGTCAAGAATGCATCTACTAAATGTTAGAAGATTTCTCACTGCGCTTGCGAGAAAAGACGTCGAGAATGCATCTATCAAATAATAGAGAGTTTCTCAATGCGTTCGTTGAGAAAGACGTTGAAGATGCATCTACTAAATCATAGAGGTTTTCTCGTTAGAAACATGAGCTTGACATTGATCATGATCAGAGTTGATGTCAAGTCTTGAAGATGACTGACTTAAATCTTAAAAAAAATTCTAAATTCATTGCACTTCATGCAATTCACTTTCAAGCTACGTTGCAACTTTGATTTAATCTTTGATTCAATTCACTCACAATGTCAATGTTAAGCAGCGCAGTTGTTGTGCTTTCACAAAATTCAAACCGCAGTTTGAAGACTCTGTTGACACTGTCAAAGAGCATTGAAGAACTTCGACAGCAGATTAAGAATGAAATGCACGCTCTGTTGAATCAGAGCTTGCAACATCTTGATAGAATCAAAGAAAGACTGAGAGTGAAAGAGAATGAGTGAGAGTTGACATTGAAATATATGTGAATAACATGACAGTATGTGATTCAAGAGAAAATATGACGTGAAGAGTACAAAAGTCTGAAGATCTTCAAGAAGAAAATGCACTATGATGATGCTTTGAAGAAGATGCTTAAAGCACAGAACATTTTACAAAAGTGACAGATGAACGTTCTTGTCTTGACTTTCGTTTCATTCAAGCTTTCAACTGATTTTAGATTGAACAGCAACAATCATTTTGAATCATTCTTCAACAATGAAACTGTCTGTCTGATCAGTTGCTGTTCAACACTCTGAAGCTTCTCAGATTCAACAATCATCTGCTTCACGCTCTCGTTTTTCTCAGTAAGCTTTAATTTGACAAGAACATTGCTTTTGATGCACTAGAAAAACAAGTCATCATGCGTGTCACACTTGATTCTTCTTGACTAAGCTCTCAATTGATGAAGAATTTTCAGCGTCAAAATCGAAATCAGCATAGCGAAATGACATGTCTGTTGATCTTGAACGTTCATGCTCTTGTAAGAATGTTGAAGAATGATCGAAAGATGAGAAAGATGAAAAAGAGTAGAAAATCTTAAACACTCTGCTTGAACGAGTCTGAGTCTTCTTTCAAAAAAGCATGATGATCACGAGTGAAGCTTTCATCTAAGAAATTTGTGATGAACAATTGTTCTGAAAATGACGAAGAAGAGAATAACTCTGATCATGTCATCACTACAAGATCTGCAACGTCAAAGAAAAAAGAACAGTTGAGAGTTAATAAGATGTCAGATCGACAGAGTAAAATTGTTTTGAGTTTTCAAATGACTTGACAGCTTCATCAAGAATCAATGAAAGATAGCTTGCGAATATCAAAAGAGACGTGAAGAAAGATCAATGACAGTGAGAATCACGACGATGAAGATGATGATGAAGAAGAAGAAGATGAAGAAAACAGAGACACTTTGAACGAGAATAATGCAACGAATCATTCAAACAAGAGCATTGATGAAGCTTTGCATTCTCTGCGCGAAGTTCATTTGAATAAAAGTACGCTCAAGTTACAGACTTTGTTGACAGCTTGAAGAAGAGTTTGATCTAGAACTGAAAGATTAAATAATGAATGATTGAGAGTTCACTGTTTAATGTGTACTTGCATGTTGTCATTTACATCGCAAAGTTCATGTCTTTAGAATGAATAAAAAGCTCAATTTAAGTCAAGTCAATCTGACTGAATCAATAAGTTTAATTCAAACTTGAACTTGCAATCTTTTACTTGAATACAAATAATGCTTTATCATAAATGATCTTTCAAGTCAACGTTATTAATGACAATAAACATCTTTTCAACTAATTTCTTTCACTCATGCTTGCATCGAAGAAGCTTGATTGATCTTTCTACTTGATAATCTCAGTCTTTTGAATCATTTATTTGATTTGACTCTTTCAATCTTGACGGTTGCAAACTTTGCAATGCATCATGTCATTGTCAGAACTTTTATGATTTCAATGAGCTCATCAATTTCAGTTTCGATCAATTGCATCAAATCATACTTTGTTCTTGATTCTTTCAATGAAATGAATAGCTGAAATTTATAATACATGAAGACATAATTGAATTCAACAGAAGCAGATGAGATGATCTTGCAATCATCACTTGATTATCTTTTGTCGATTGAAGTTTGCACAATTCTTCAAATTCAATCATTTCGATCTTTCTTTGAGAATCATATCTTTCATTTACAGACAGATGAGAGAAAGACATTGATTCTGCTCATCAATGATCTTGAGAATGCGCACATTGTGAATGATTATCTTGTTCTTGTCGCAATAGATTCATAGAGTCTTTATCATGATCAATCTTGTGATTTCATCAATGCGTTGCTTCGACGACATTATGTCGAGATTGACGATCGAATCGTAGATTCAGAGAGTGAACTCATTTTGCAGCACGCAGATGCAGTGTCACAAGAAAGATTGATTTGTCGCTCACGTTGCTTTTCTCATGTCACTGATCATGAGCATAAGTTCTTTCAAGATCGACAAGTTTTTGACAACAACGAAGATAGTGATGCATTGTTGCTGATTCGCTCGTTCATCAGCTGATTCAAGAGACTCAAGATAGTTGATCTTCTGTATTGCTTCTTGAAAAGAGACAAGATGCTGATGAATTCAAATGTTGTCTGTGACTTGAGTTTGAAGATGAGTGAGATATGTTTTCATGCTTTGCATGATTGTGTTGACGTTGAAGCTTTCAAGTATTAAAGCGATTATAACGATGATGAATTGAGATCAAGAGAAAAGAGTTGATGAAGTGAAATTTGTTGAATTATGATGAGAATGAATAAAAGACGTCAAGAAGATTGATCAAGTTGTTGCAGAGAAGTGAATTACGACAGAGAAAGATTAATGTTTAAAGACAATGAACATGAAAGTTGTTCAGACTTGAAAGTTTGACGTGAGAAAAGAACTTAAAGCAAAGCAAAGAGTTAATGAGCACTTTATAAGTTCAACATGAAGTGAATAAACTCTATTCAGATGATCATATTATTCTTTCTTCTTGAAGTGAATGAACTCTATTCAGATGATCATACTATTGTTTCTTCTCAAAGTGAATGAATTCTATTATGATGCATCGCAAAGCTTGAAATGATCAAGGTCAAAAGAAACAACTCAAAGTTATCAACTGAACAATGAGATCAGATCTCAGCACTGAAAAGTTGTGCTACGAAAGTAGAAAGAGTTCTTGAAATCAAACGCAATGAAATAAAGTCACTCTTGAATAGTGTCATCATCATTCATTCTTAGATAAGTCTCAATGCGCAGTATCAAAGTTCATCATATCAAATGATCAATCTATCATCTTCAGTCTTTAAGAGAAAATAATCTGTTCATTGTGTCACGCATTCTATCAGATCACATGTCTCATTCATCACAATACTCATCATAGTTCATCAAGAATAGTTGAATTGAATTCTTTACTTTTGTGATATCAATCTTTTGCTCTCATCAGATGTCATGTTTTAAAATACAAAAGACATTAAGTTTTCTGATTTCAAGTTACTTCTCATAATTTAGTTGTCATTATTTAATTAAGTTAATACTTATGACTTTTGAAGTTTTGAACTTCAAATCTCTTACAGTGAAAAGAATTCTTTCTTTTTATTGATTTGAATATTTAAGTCAGAAACGAAGACAGAATCAACAAGGGTTAAATCGCATTTTGAGTTATATCTTTCAATGCAATCGTTCAAAATTTGAAAAAATAGACTCGTTGAATGCAGAAAAATTTAGTCAACAACATAACATATTGCAAAGTTTACAATGATCAAAATTTGAAGATCAAAAGCTAAGTTATCAACAGAATAATAAAAATACTAAACTTTGAGCAGTGAATTCACATACTTTGTTAATTGTCTTCAAAATCTTACGTCTTATTCGCTATAGTTAATTTAATTTTCAATTTCAATATTGAGTTCTACAACATCAAGATGTGTCAGAAAATGTGTTAAACTAAAGTTACTATCAATAAAGAAGACTGATATTATGATTACTATCTAAGATGATCATGAGCAACTTGAATGACTTTGATAGAATCTCGATACAAGACAATACATCAAGTAATGTACAAGATGAAAGACAAGAAATGAAAGAGATGAGTGAGAACATGACTTTTATATACATGAATTGAGTAATGCTTGAACTGAGCAGCAGTTTTATGACTTAAGATTGCAAGAACACAAAACAGATTGTGATGTGACTAAACTAAGATGATGATGATTGAATCAATAACTTGATTCATGAATACAGATTAAATGAACATGATTAAAGTTGATCTGTGTCTTAGACTTGAGTGAGTCTAATGCTCATGAACATCAAAATTTCAAGAGAATGCTTAATTGTATTTCTTTTTTAACATCATTAAGCGTTGCAATCATGAAATCGATTATTTATTTAAAGAAGTATCACATTGTTACATGCAAGCAATGTATGCATGTGATATGATCATTTCAAGTCAAGACGCATTTTCAGAGTTCAAATCATCAATGAATTGTTCAACATGTGCGAGATTTGATCACAGTCATTGATGAAGCATCATTGAATTTGATTCAGTATTTCATGAAGTTCAAGATGCTCAGTTATGTTGATAGTGCAGTTTTGCAGTTGAAGATTTGCACGAATGATTTGATATGTCAGTTGAAGCTAGATGATTGTCAGTATATATGTCGAGTTAGCAGAAATATGCAAACACATTGCAAGCAGAAGCATGAATGAAAGCAACAGATGCAGCGAGAACGCTCAAGCAAAAGTGATCAAATCAGACAATGAAAAAGCGATGCATTGAAGTCATGAAAAATCATCGTATGTCAACGATTTTTCGTTCAGAAACATGAATTGCAATATGTTGAAGTGAAGAAAGAAATCGATGTTGCACACAGCAATAATGAGAATGATCAAACATCAGAATGAAACTTGATCAGAAAAGAGATGAATCAGATCATCGACATGATTAAAGAGAAGAAGCAATGAGTGATTCAGAAAGATGAGATTAACAAGATTAATTCATGATTGAAGAGAATTGAATGACATACGTACTTGATGAGTTTGAATCGAGAAGAATTAATTGCATCAATGAAGAAGTTGAATCTCAAGATTAAACTCATCATCATCATCATTTGAAATGTCATGAACAGTTTGATTCAGCATTGTCAGCAATCGATGATGTCTTGAGTCGATGTGTTCATTTGCATGAAGATCATTCATATCAAGAAGCATCAAACTCGATATCAATCATTGCAATCATACATGAATGTCAAGAGAATGATGAATTACAGTCAATCATGAAAGCAGATATTGATGTTCATGATTCAAATCAAGAGCGTGCATGATTGAGTTAGTCTCAAGTACAAATTCAATAAGATGCAATGAGACACATGAAAGCGATTATTCAGCGTTGCAACAGAGATAGTTAAAAAGAAGAATGAGAAGAATTTCGATGAGAAGAAAGAAGCTGAATCAATGAAGAAGAGTAACAACAGCGATCAAGATCTCAATGAAGACAAGAATTCAAAAGACATGTTTGAATTTTTGTTTAGCATTATTAGATCATCGCATCACATGCATGAAGTACGACAGTTCATTGATGTGCGCACTGACGATTTTGAGAGTTCAAGAGAATGAATGAAAGAATGCAAGTAATTATTTTCTCATATTGTTTATCATGATCAAGATCAATCAATTCATGATGATTCAGCAAGAATTGAAGATGAGTTGACATGATGTTGATGCAAGCAAACTTGACAGTCAAGTCAGTCAAAGCAGCGATTCAAGCTCAGAAGTCGATGAATTCATTGAGAAAGAATGTTTGATATATGTTGTCAGAATGATGAATCAATTCATGATGCAAGATAGTCATGATCTCATGCAATGAATGATGAATTTAAGAACATACGAATTGAAGATTCATTTCAATATCATCAGCGAAGATCACATTAATTGAGTGAATGATTGAATATTGTACAAGAGTATTCAGTTCAGCATGAGTGACTTTTAAAACATGATTCACAAATTGGTGAAAGAGAGTCGATGCATGTTGATGAAAGATTTAATGTTTGAAAATGTTGAGTTAGATTCACTCAGAATTGCATGACAATCATTAAGAGACAATTCGATTGAAAAAACGTCAGGTTGAAATTTCATTCAGAATGTATGCAATCAGATGATCAATGCACAGCATTAATTGTTTAATTGAATCGAACAGAATGAGAATGTTAAACGAAAGTTTATCAAATCAGGTTCAGAATTGACATGAAATTGAGTTGAGATTGAAGAATACATGCATCAAGTGATGAAGTATTGAAAGAAATTGTTGATGTTGATTCACGTCATTGATGAACAGCTCACATGAGCATCAGAGTTGTTGAGTGTTCAACATAGCAACATCATTAAAGAAGAACATCAAAATGTGTTTGTGAAAAATGAATTGATGATGTTCATGATGAGATATCACAAGAATTATATCATTGACGAAGATGTCAAGATGATTCATTGATATTTGCTTTGAAAGATGAGAAAATTGATGCTGTATTATTTGTGATTGATGTTGTCATTTCAGCAGCGTTTGAAGATGATAGTATGAAAGAAGAATGAGATATTGACATACATATGATCAATCAATCTCGATGAAAAGAAGTGAACGTTGAAGAGAATGTGCAAGATGATGAAGTGCAAAAGCTTGATTGAATTGAAGATTGAGATGATGATTGCATTGTATCGCGAGTTGATGATTGAAATAAGTCGCAAATATATGTCAGAACAGAAAGTTCAAATGAATGAAAATGATGAAGACGATGATTGGCAAAAGAATGAACAGAACAAAATGTTAAACTTGCAGATGAGACATTTGACGCATGTAGTTGAAATAATATATGCTCAAGAAATCATGAAACAAAGTGACAAGATTGTCAGCAAGCGATAGAAGTTTTAAGAATTCAGCGAGATGTGACATTAATTTTTGACGTTTGAATCAGTCATGAAAATGAAGAGTGATCAAGAAAGAAAGAGAAAGATAGAATTGTTTGAAAGTGAAGTAAAAGAGAGCAAAATGCATTGATGAAAATGATTGCAAAGCATCAAGCTTGATGATGAATTGAAATGATTCATGAGTGTCAACAGTCGTTTTCAAGAGATGCAGAAGTCAACAATCAAGATCATAATGACGAGAAAGAGTTCAGTGATGATTGTCATGATCATTAAAGAAAAGAAAAGCTTGTTGTTCATGTTGTTGACATGATGCAGTCAGAGCAACATCAGCATCGTCGTGATGTTGTTGATTGCATTGAGACAGAATATGAAGCAATGATGCAAGTGTATGAACATCACGTATATCAAGTGAAACAGCAGATGATCACTTGATGTGATCAAGATTATATTAGTGACATCGAAATTCATGATGAGTGATGAATTTCAAACATTTATTAATCAATTGCAAGTCACGCAGATTCTGAATTGAATTGTAATTAATGAATGTCATGTGATGTTAAATGAACAACATGATTTTCAACAACAGATGCAACAGTTGAGAGATTTGATGAATGTGAAGATGCAAATGATTTTGTTGATGATGACATTGTTATCAAGCAAAGAAAAAGAGTTGTGAAGCAGAATGAGCTTCAAGAAGATAAAGATGACGTTGTTTTGAATCAGAATGATTTGAAAGAACGTGAAATATCAAGTGATGAAAGTGAAGAGTGATGATCAAGAGAAGAAAGAAGAATTCATCATTCAGATGATTCAGAAAGTGATGAGAGATTATGTTGAAGAAAAAATCGTGATGTATTGTAACAGCATGAGAAAGATGAAGAAGTTGATGAAAGCATTAGATTGTGAGAGTTATTATCATCACGCAAAACAGAAAGATGAAAAGTTGAAAAGATTTCAAGATGATGAGAAAAGAGTGATTGTGACAACGAGTGCATTAAGATTGAAAATTGATATACTCGACATTTGAGTCATCATTCATGTCAATGAGTCTTGCAGTTTGATGAATTATGCGCAGAAGAATGAACAAGCGAGAAGAGATGAATTATCATCACAGACGATAGTGAGATGAAAAGAAGATGATCAAGAAGTGAAGTCAGCGAAAGAATGAAGAATTGATGAGATGAGATGAATGACAAGATTCATCAAGAGTGATGAGAATGACACGAAAGCATCATGTTAATGAGTGATGTTGAATGAGTATTTGAATGAGTGAAAGAATTGAAGAGAATGCAAAGAAAGAAAAGAGAAGTGTAACATGTACAATGAGATGATGAAGTTGAATGAGAAGAAAATTGTGAAAAATGCAATTCAGAAGAAAAAGAGAAAATCATTAATGCAGAACGAAAGAGAATTGAATTGAATGAAGTAACAGAAATACAACAGTCAGCAGCATAAGCAATTAAGTATTTAAGTTGAATGAAATGAGCAGAAGTGAGAAAAGAGCAAGAAAGCAAAAGAATTGAGACAAAAGTTGAAATGAATGAAAGAATTATGCTCGATGTGCACGAAGAATGAAAGTGATAGCAATATGCATTTGATATATTATTGTTGAGAGTTGATGAAGACAGTTGAGAAGTATCAAAGCATGAAGAAATTGATTCAAAAGAGAAGAACGATGAAGAAATTTAAAGATTGTAATTGATGTTTTGTGTTACAGACGTGATGCAATTAATGAGAAGAAAATGAAAGCAAAGAGAGAGAATGATGATTGAAGATGAAAGAGACAAAATGTAAGTATACAAATATGATGTTGAGTTGATTTTTGATATTTGTTCAAGATGAGAGTTTTGTAGAAAGATTGCAAGATTGAATGAGAAAGAGAGAATTGAATATGAATGATCAGAAAGAGATTTTAAGATATTTGAAAAGAGAAAAGAAATGAGACAAATTGAAAACATGAGAAATATTAGAAGAATATTGACAAGAAGTAAAAGAAAGAAAGAAAAGATTAGAAAGTTAATAAATAGTCAATTGCATGTAGAAATGTTAAATATAGATGCATCATAATAGATTGTATGTAGTAATAAAATGTATAAAAGTATTGAATGCCGTAAAAATATATATAAGTGTAGAATAGTTAGTTTGATGTGATGATAATATCAAGAAGTGAATTAGATGCAGTAAGAAGATAGATAAATGTATGATAATAAATTCAAGATAGTTATCATGAATAAAAGTGTATAATAATAAATTAAATGTATGAAAGATTATAGAAGTGAATTGCATGCAGTATATTATGAATAAAGTTAAATATAAAGAGTTGAAAAGTTCAAGTAATAAAGAATAAAAAGTGAAAAAGAAAAGAAAGAAATAGATTGCATAAGAAAGAAGAGATAAAAGCAGAATTGAATGAAAAGAATGAAGTTAAAGTAAGACAAGAAAAGAAAAAAGTTGAAAAAAGATTAAAAGCAGAAGCAGAATTTGAAATAAAGCAGAGTTAGAATTTAAGTTAAAGTAAAAGATAGAATTAAAATTTAATAGCAAAGATGAAGAAGAAAAATGAAGTTCAAGTTATGAGATAAAGATTAAGCAATGAAAAGATAAAGATTCAATATTAAGTCAAGATTTTGAATTTGAATTTTTCAGAAAGAGTGAATTGAGCGCAAGCATGTTTAAAGAAAAATAAAGTTGATTGTTTGAAGTAAGAGCAAGTTAAGTGAATGTGTGTTTTCATTGAAATTAGTTAAAGATTTTCGATAAAAGCAAGTTGAGTCGATGCATGTTTTAACAAGAATGAAGTCAATGATTCTCAGTAAGAGTGAGTTGAGTTTATGCGTGTTTTTAAAAAGAATAGTTAGAATTTCTCAGTAAGAGTCAATTGAGCTTATGCGTGTTTTCAAAAACAATAGTTAGAATTTTTCAGTAAGAGTGAGTTGAGTTCATGCATGTTTTCAAAGAAAATAGTTAGAATTTTTCAGTAAAAATGAGTTGAAACTTGAAATAAAATAGAAAGATTAATATGAAGATTAATTAATAGAAAGTTATAAAGAAAAATAATAAATGATAAAGAAAAACATGAAGATTAATTGATAAGAAGTCATAAAGAGAAACATATGACATGAAGAAAAACATGCATTGATTGATTAATAATAAGTGATAAAGAAAAACATGAAAGAAAGCAGTAAGAAAAGCATTAAAATCAATTGATAAAAAGATATAAAAGAAAAGATGAAGAAATACATGAAGATTAATTAATAAAATGAAAGAAAGGCATAAAAAGCAACATAATACATAAAGAAAAACATGAAGATTGTTTAATAGCAAGTTATAAATGAAAAGATGAAGAAAAACATGAAGATTAAACAATAAAATCATAGAAAGTCATAAAAAGAAACATATTACATTATTACATGAAGAAACACATAAAGATTAATTGATAGAATCATAGCAAGTCATAAAAAGCAACATATTATATGAAGAATAAAAACATAAAGAAACATATGAAGATTAATTAATAGAAAGTTATAAAAGAGAATATAAAGAAAAACATAAAGATTAATTAATAAGTTCATAGAAAGTCATAAAAAGAAAGATAGTACAGAAAGAAAAACATAAAGAAAAAGATGAAGATTGAATGATTAATTAGTATAATCATAGAAAGTTTTAAAAAGAAATACATTATAAAGAAAAAATGTATTGATTGATTGATAATCAGTTGTAAAGAGAAATATAAAGAAAAAGATGAAAAAAAGTATTGAAATCAATTAATAAAAAGATATAAAATAAAAGATAAAGAAAAATCGAAAGAAAGATATAAAGATTAATTAATAAAATCATAGAAAGTTTAAAAAAGAAAAACATGAGAGAAAAGATTAAAATTAATTGATAAAAAGTTTTCATTAAAAAGCAGAAAGAAAACATGAGAAAATGAAAGAAAATTGATTAAGCAAAATTAGAGTTAGAGAAATTAAAAAAAAACATAAAAAAACATAAAAATTAATGAACAGAAAGTTAAAAGAAATATTAAGAAAAACATGAATGAAAATATAAATATTGATTGATAGAACATTATAAAGAGAAATATAAAGTAACATGAAAAAAAACATGAAAATCAATTAACAAAAAGTGATAGAAAATAAAATATTAAATAAAAAGTTCAACAAAGAATTTGATTTAATAAAGAACGAAGTTCAAGTTAAAACATAAAGATTAAGTAATAAATGAGTTGAATAAGAAAAAAAAGATAGAAGCAGAATTGAATGAAAAGAAGAAATTAAAGTAAGAAAAGAAAGAAAAAAGATTGAAGAAAGATTAAAAGTTGAGATTACATTTAAAATCAAACAAAGTTAAAATTTAAGATCATAAAGTTTTTGCAAGTATTAAAGAAAAAATTTCAAAACAAAAGTTAGAATTTTAATGAAAGTAAGAAATGAAGTTGAATGAAGAATAAAGTTTAAGTTATGACATAAATATTAAGTAATAAAAATGAAAAGATTTGATATTAAGTTGAGATTTAAAATTAAGATTTTTCAAAAAGAATGAATTAAGCGCAAGCATGTTTGAACAAAAATAAAGTCAATTGTTTAACGTAAGAGCGAGTTGAGTTCATGCATGTCATAACATGCATGTTGTAACATAAAATTAAAGTGCATGTTGTAACAGAAAGAATTATTAAGAATTTTCAGTAAGATTGATTGAGTTCATGTGTATCATAACATGCAAATCATAACATAGAATTAAAGTGCATGTTGTAATAGAAAGAGTTATTAAGAATTTTCAGTAAGATCAATTAAGTTTATGCATGTCATAACATGCATGTCATAACATAGAATTATAATGCATGTCATAATAGAAAGAATTATTGAGAATTTTTAGGGTTAGGGTTAGGGTTAGGGTTAGGGTTAGGGTTAGGGTTAGGGTTAGGGTTAGGGTTAGGGTTAGGGTTAGGGTTAGGGTTAGGGTTAGGGTTAGGGTTAGGG
>JAABUL010004260.1_pt1 | contig 19426 bp, 6 predicted proteins | sample 5559151 | NCBI WGS metagenome assembly JAABUL01 (sample SAMN10711876, study PRJNA513368) | rock metagenome | isolation source: Antarctica rocks | place: Antarctica: Victoria Land, Pudding Butte sud | reverse complement strand
TTACAATGCAATAGAGAACTATTAATTTTATATAATAGAGCAAATTCGCAAAGTAATCAAAAATTACTATAGCTTTAATAACAATAAAAAGTCTTGCAACTATATTTAGATCTTACTAAGTAAATTCGTCTTTTTAAGAGAAAACTATTAAAATATAAGTTTACTTAAATTAATTAAAATCTCGCTAAATTACAATTAAATTCAAATTAACGCAAAAAAGATATTTGTAAATTCAATAATAATTAAAACTTTTACGTTTTTATTTTTTAATAAAAATCGAAGAAGTTTTGAGATCTATTTATTAATTAAATATATATTTAGTCTTATAACTCTAGAAGCAATAAAAATTATAAAAATTATAGTTTGTTATTGCATTAAGAAGTACAAATACGAAGCTTATATATTAATTAATTTCGAGAGACAATATATTGAGAGCATATTCTTTACTTTATTAACAATTAATATTTGAATATTAACAAAATGTTAATAGATGTCTTCAAAAAAATATAAAGAAAATAAATTTTTTAGCTCGCAATATAAAGAGAGAAATATATGCGAAAGTTGTTGCAAAAGATTATATTTTGTAGCAAGAAAGCTTTCGACATATTTAACAACAAAAAATTTTTATATTTCTCTCTTAATAATACTTTCTTAAACTTAAATATTAATAAATCGAAGATTAAATGCTTTTTGAAACAACGTAAACGACAAAAAAATAAAAAAACTTGTATAAATACTTAAGATAAAAATCTTGTACTAGAAAGTTTAAGCAATAATAAAGTAAATAAAAGTAAATCTATCTCTATTGTCAACTAATAACTTAAACAAAGAAAAAGTGCTAAGTAAATAAATAATCGCTCTATTAAAGTAAGTCGATCTCGAAGAAGTTTAAACAAATCTTGTTTATATTTGTTAAATATTAACAAATAAATTAACTAATTGCGAAAGTAATTATAGAGAGATATCGTTAAAAAGAACAACAATCAAGTAATTATTTTCAATTAGTAACAAAGATTTGAGTCAAATCTTTGTTAAATCTTTGTTAAATCTTTACTAGATCTTTATTAAATTTTCGCTAGATTTTTATTAAATCTTCGCCAAATTTATTAGCTAATTACGAGAGTGCTTACAAGAAAAATCCTAAAAAAACAACAACATTTAAATAATTATCCCAAATTAATAACAAAGAACTAGAGCATATTTAGATCAAATCTTTGCTAAACTTTCTTTAAATATAGAGATTAACGTTGCTAACTACAAATATATTTATAGAAAAAATTAAAAAAGAAAAAAAATAATCAAGTAAATATTTCTATTTAATAGCAAAGATTTGCGATATATCTAAATCAAATCTTTGTCAAATTTTCGCTATATTTTTTCTTAATTTATTAGATAACTTTGTATCTATTAACTAATTACAAGTTTGCTTGTAAAAAGAATCAAAAAGAAAAAACAATAATTAGATAAACATTTCTATTTAGCAACAAAAATCTACGACATATCTAAATCAAATCTTCGCTAAATTTTTATTATATTTTTTCTTAATTTGTCGAACATAATTGTTATATTTGTTAATTAATTGCAAGTATACTTAAGAATAAAATTAATACTAAAATAAACGTTTTTAGCAAAAAATATTTAATATAAGTTATATTAAATAACTTCGAAAGCTAATATTTAATACAATTAAACAATTACAATTTATTAAAAGACATAACTAGAAATATACGTTAACTAAACTTTTAATAACAAAAATCAATTCGATTAGAGCTAACAAAATAACAACAAACAAAACATCTTAAACAAGATAAATATTAATATTGTAGATTGCGTTCTTTTATTGTTTATATTACTAATATTGATATAACTAACAAACAAATTATTTTTAAAATCGAAAATTGTTACAAAGTGTTCTTTTAAATAAAATAAATATGTAATTTGCGTCAATACAAAAAAGAAGAAATTAATATTAAAAATAACAATTAATTAAATATTGTAAAGAAGAAAGCTAAATATTAAAAAAAAAACACAACTTAATATTCGAAAAGAAAGAAGATATTTGTTTTGCTTGTAAGTAATATAAAGACATACAAAAGATTCTTAATCTATATTAGAAATTTTAAGAATATAAATATTATTCTAAGTAATAAAGCAAAGAACTACAATTTCTTAGAATAATATAAAAAATATATATAAAAAGCAAATTATAGATTTGAAAAATTATACATATCTATAATTACAAATAGATCGAATGTTATAAAATTAATTACAAACACTTTAATTAAAAGACGCAATTCTAGCGCAAACATAAATTTTAGTAGACATAAAAACTCTAAAGTTTAAGAAGCAATTATTGTTACGCTTTGTAATGTTTACGTTGCAAACAATTATCTTAATATTGCATAAAAAATTAATCGAAATATCGACGCTCAAAACATTGTCTTTTCGCATAAAAGAACATTTTAACTTTTAACTTGCTTAAAGTTAATTAATCTTAACTAATGTAACTTAAGAATCAAGACATGCGCACAACGATCTCGAGAGCCTCAAAAGACTAAAAGCTCCCAAGAAGACTTATCTCAATTTGTCGATATAAATTATAATATTATTTAAATATACTATAACAAATCGATTCAAATATTGTCGTAATACATTATTAATCATTTTTTAATATATTGTTAAGACGTTTGTAAATTCGAACAACATTATTGTGTATTTATATAGTTTATATCGTGTGCAAAAAGTTGTTTTCTACTTTTTTTTTGCTTTTATTCTAATTTAATTGTACGCTTTTCGTAAGTCTAATTTGATAAAATACTTTGCTCTAAATAGTCGATTTTAAAGTTTGTTAATATTAAATAATAAATATCAATTTTTAATTATAATATTATTTAGCTTTTAATAATTAATATATAGACAAAGAGTTTTATTCTTTTTTAATATAAAGAGAATCGAATATCTTGTTTATAATTAGAATTTTTTAATAGATTCTTTTTTTTTGTTTTTTGCTAGATATTCGCAAAGTACTTCGAACTTTTTCTAAAATAAAATATATATAAATTTAAACGTAAATTGCTTGTTTAGTTCAAATTTAATTTTATAATTTTACAATTAATATTTAAAGAGAATCTTTATTGTTTTTTTTTTCAAAATAAATGCTTTTAATTGTTGTATATTTGTAATATATACTTTAGCGATTTCTTTGTTATATTAGATAATTCAAAATTTTTAAAAAATTTGTAATTTTTTTTACTTACTTTAATCTTGTAATTTAGCTAATCTTTGTTAATGTTTGTTAAGTCGAACTTTGTTAAATTATTTTTTTGCGAAAATATAAGTTTGCTACTTGCAATCAATTTTCGACTTAATCTTTTATCTATTATTAAACGCTATAAATGCGTAGATTAAATATAAATTACATAATTATATTGCGCAAATTTAAGTATTTATATATTTTAATTAATTTTTAAATTGTGTTGCTTTAATTAAGATATTTCTAAAACAATATTATAAATAATTATTCTTACTATATTAAAAATTAGTTTCTTGTAATATTGCTAAATAGCTATTAATAGTAATTTTGTTTCTTTATTTATTTATTTATTTTTTTATTTTCTTTAAATAATAAGTTTTTATCTACAATTATTAAATTGTATGCGTTAGACTTTTTTTAAGTAAAGTACTTTTCTCTTTTAACAAGAGCTTTAGTTATAAAATTACTTATCGCACTAAAATTAACTATTGTAATAAATCGACAATTATTAATCTTAATTGATGTAATAAAACATTATATATATGCTATTAAATTTAGTTATTATTATTAAGCTAATATATTGCATTTCTTTAATATACTCTTTATTAAGAAATTTAAACTTTTTTTTGTTTTGATACTATAATTTTTGCTTTAAACGTCTATTTGTGCTAAGCTTTCTTTTTATATTAAATTAATAACTTAAATTTTTTAGAAAATTAATTGATTTCTTCTTTGTCTTCTAGATAAGTCTAGCATAAATTGTTATAACATTTTGTTCAACTAAGTATCCCATATTTCTTTGCTTTCTTTATCTTTTTTTGAAATAAACTTATATTGCTTAGTTGTTGTTCGATTTTATCGAAAATATCTCTTTTAATAGTAACGTCGCTTTTTAGCGTTTTCTCGCATTTATTTACAATTTAATTTATCTTTTGCTTTCTTAATAAGTTAGCTAAAGCGTCAAAGTAATTCGTAATGTTGTTTAGATATTCGTAAAAGTTTTTCTAGTTGTATTTGTTATCTAAGTTTATTATTAAGTAAGAATATAGCGTTTTCGATCTTATAGCTTTATTAAGTATTTAATTAACTTTTTGCGTAAATATAAGTGCCTTGTTTAATAATATTTTATCTAGAACTTTCTATAATTAATTTAGATTTTTTATTAGATAATAGTTGTTGTTCGATCTAATCTTAAAAGTGTTTGTCTTTATATTAGTTTGCTTTCTAATATTCTCTTAACTATTAAATATCTCTCTTAATATAACATTGATTTGTTGACGATTTATTAAATTTTGTAATTAATAATCTCTTGCAAAGTAATTCAATTTGTTATACAAATAATACGTTTTTTAAAATTTGTTATTTTGCTTTCTTTTAAAATTCTTCTCTTTATATTATTAAATAAAATCTAGTTTTATAGATACAAACTTACAATAATTAAAATCATTATATTTCTAGTTAAAACAAGATTCTTTTTGCTAATATTTAATTGCTAATTTAAAGAAGATTTTTGCTTTTTCTCGAAGTTAATTGTATCTTTTTTTTATAACTCTTTTATACAATTTGTTGTTAAAATCGATAATTACTTCGATAAAATTAAACATATTATTAAGAGTTTTTTTATTACGCATAATTTTGTCTTTTAGATTGTTTTTAAAATCTTGTCGAAATATTGTTATAAATACAATACTGTTTTATTCGATTAAATTAATATATTTTTAAAATTTAGCAATATAGTTTGTTGCAAAGATTCGTTAAGTTAAATGCTAAATTATTCTTTTTGCAATTTGTTTTTTATTAAATGTTTTAAAGATTTTTCGAAACTCTTTTTTAAAATTATTGAAATTTGTAAATATTGTACAAGAGTTTTTGCTATTGTTTTTTAAATATTTTTGTAAGTTTAACTTAAGTTAATATTAAGCTCTTTCTTTAAAAAATATTAATACAAAAATTATCTTTTGATTCGCTAAAACAAGATAAAAGATAAAATAAATATTTATTTATATAAATTAGTTCTTTAAATCGATACAATCTTTATAATAGATATTAAATTTGTTAACTTTAATCTTGTTATCTTTTATAATTAATAATTGGCATAATATTAATAAGTTAGTACTTAAGATAGAAGCGCGTTAATTTAATATAAATATTCTTAAAGTATTTAAAGTATTACGCTAATACTTTCTTCGAAAATATTAGAGTAAATTGTGCTATTAAAAAGATTTATAAATATCTTTAGACAATATAAGCAATTATTTAATAACAAGAATTGCAACTATAGACAATTTTTATGTTCAATAAATTTTGAAAGAGATTCGATAAATCAAAGTAACAATAAATAAAAATCTATAATAAGTTAAACACAATTTATAAGAGAGTCGTATTTTAGTTTTTATATATTAAAAAAATATTAATTGTTTATCTTGTTTGTTTGTTAAACAATGCGAGCATAATTGTTCGCAATGTTTGTTCGTCGAATATTGCAAATATTATACTTAGATTGCTCGCTTCTTAAACATAACAAACATAATAGTAGATTCGCTCAAAGACGTAGAACTTGAATCACTAGTATAAGTTTAGTAAGCTCGTAACATATTGCTAATTGTTTGTTAAAATCTATAATACTATTTAAGAAGAAGAAAAATTCTTGTCTTCTAAGAAGTCTCAACGTATATAAAAGCTTTAAAATCAAAATGTTTTCGTAATTTCTCTTAATAATCAACTCTTTTCTTCTAGTTTAAATTTATTTTGTTAAAAAATATTTAGCAATTTAATTGTTTATAAGAAGCAATTTGTTTGCAAAAAGCAATCTAGTTTTGCTCTTTAAAAGCAATTTAATTTCGTTTATAAAAAGCAATCTACTTGTAAAAAGCAATTTAGTTTTGCTCTTTAGAAGCAATCTAGTCTTGTTTACAAAAAACAATTTAGCTATCTTAATTTTAAATTTTGTCTTGTTTTATCTAATTTAAAGCAAGAAGTCTTTAGTCGTATTTTTTAAACTATTTAAAAAAAATACTTCTTCAAGATTAAGTATCGAAGCTTTTTGTTCTTTAAAATTTTTATCGAACAACGTGCGAAATAAGTTAAACAATCTTTTATATAACTTAACATAGTTAAGTTAAAAACTCGTAAATTTAATTATATTGTTTGCGCAAAAAATATTAAAATATTTAATATTACTTTATAAGAGATAGACGTTTTTTTAAATTAAATTGAGATCTTGTTTAAATTTAAGTTAAATTTCGCTTAAATTCCTAATTTATTAAATCTCTTAAAATTCTTGTTGTTCTATAAAGATATCAAAATTAACACTTATAATCGAAATTATTATTTAGCACTTTATTAAATAAAAAAGAAACTCTATTTAGCAATCTTTACTACTTAGAAGAATCTAAAATATTATTAATAAAACAAAAATATCGATTTAATTACAATTTTATCTTCTAGATATTTCGAGTTTCTTAATATTTTCTTTAAGAAAAAGATAAATATTTTGTTCTCTTATTGTTTCTACAATTACGTTATTTATCTTAAAGAAAATATCTAATCTTTAGTTTTTACTTTATACAATATAAGTTGTAATAAAGCTTTAGAACTTTGTTGTTATTTAAATAAAAATTTTAATAAAGAATTTATTTAAACAAGTTGTTTCTAAATAACAATTTCTGTTCTCTTTGTTAAGAAACTTAAAAATAAACTTAGATTTTGCGTAAACTACAAAGATCTAAATGCTATTATAATTAAAAACAAATATTTTTTGTTTTTAATCTTTAAGACGCTAAATTGTCTTAATTGAATTAAATTTTTTATTAAACTAAATATTATTTTAGCGTTTAATCGACTACGTATTTAAGAAAAAAATAAAGCTTTTATTATTTTTTGTATTTGTTTTAAACTCTTTAAGTATTTTGTTATATCTTTTAATCTATATAATAAATTTGTTTTGTTTTAAAAATATATCAATAATATTTTTCAAAAGTTTCTAGATAAGTTTTGTATCGCTTATTTAAATAACATTTTTATCTACAATAATAATAAATTGAAGTATAAAATTTATATCAAATTTATTTTTTAAAAATTGCGCGAAGCAAGCTTATAAACAAATATAATTAAATGCAAGTTTTACGTTACTTAAGTTCTATATTTAGAATTAATAATTATTATTAAAGAAATTAAGATAAACTCGATTAAGATAGATATTATAGTTAATTAATTTACTTTAATTAACGTTAAGAATATTTAAAGCTTTCTAAAATTTGCAAATTTTTATAGAAGATTTATCTATAACTATAGTAAAATAGTTGTCTTGTTAATTTATTTAATTAGAAAAAATAAATTTTTTATCTAATTCAAAGAATGCCAATTAACATTTATTATTTTGAGAAAAGTCTTTATCTTCGATATAGTGCTTTATTACTACAATTTAAATTACAAAATTGTAATAAAAATTAATGCTTCAAACTATATATTTGAAGATATTTTCTCTTAGTACAATAAAAAAGAAATTCTTTATTTAATTGTTTACTTTTTCAAAAAACATAATTTAATCAAATATAATTATAAAATCTATAATAAGAAACTTATAACTATTATTTGCGCATTCAAAAAATAATATCTTAAGCTTAAAAACTTAATCTATCTAATTAAGATAATTATAAATTATAAAAGTTTAAAATATTTTATATTAATAAAGCAACTAAGTTGTTGTTAAGCTTAATAAAACAAATTCTTGTTTTAATTCAATTATCGAATTACGTATTGTCTTAACAAAATTAACAAAAAACTAAACGCTTTTATACATCGCTTAAGAGATCTCTTTAAAAAGAGAGATACTTTCGATTCTTAATATTTGTATCAATATTAAACAATTTTAAAAACTTACGTTCTAGATTTTAAAATTGTTGAAAATCTTTAATATTAAATTATTACTTTAGATTCTATTTAATTATATCTTTTTTTAATCTTTTTAACTTTTTTTGTTACGTTAGCTTCAATAAAACTAAACGTAAAAGAACTCGACATTAATAACGTTAAATTTTAATTAAATTAAAGAATTTTAAGTCTTAACAAAAATTTGAAAGATACTTTTATTTAAACTTTATAAAATTAAATCGAAGTTAACAATTAATTTGTATTTTAAGTACTTAAAGCGCTTTACAATAAAATACGTTATTATAATAAAATTTCTCTAGGTAAATATAAAGAACGCTTCAACTTCTTGTGTTTTCGAAAAAAAAAGTATATTTCTAACTTAAATTGTTTTTGTCTTCGTATAATTTAACTTGCTTACAATAGTATTGTTAATAATTATTTAAAAAAAACAAAATACTACGAACTAATTAGTCGAATTTATTAATAATTTAATATTTATAAACATATTTAGCGCTTTGTACAAAACTATTATATATATATTTGTTTTAAATCTTCTAAACAAAAGACGCAAAAATAATTGCGTTCTTTTTTTGTTTTTAAATGTTATTAATATAATATCTTTATAAATTACGTAGATTCTTTATCGTCTAGTATCTTTATAAATATTATATATAAATACGTTCTTGTTTTTATTAATTGTTTTATTAAGATAAGATATTTAGTTCTTATTACTTCTATAAAAGTAGAAGAAATCGTCAATTGCTTCTACGTTTATGTCTAGAAAAATTACAAGTTACTTAAGTTTTTTGTGTTTAATTAAGATATACAATTTATTTTCGATATTTAGAAACATTTTTGTCAAATGCTAAAAATTAACGTCAAATTATTTATCGCATATTATCTTAAAACTAACAATTAAATTAAACAAGTTAATATTGTTATAAAACATTATCTTTGTATCTACGTTAACTATATATAAAATAATTAAATTAAATAACTTTTAAATATTAAGTTTGTTGTTAATAACGCTTCTTTATTTACAACTTTTATTTTGCTCTTTTTAATTAATTTAAACTAAAACTTATATTTAGACTTTAAGTTTTTAAAATTTTTGTCTTTTAATCTTACAATTTAGATTCGAATTTAGTTAATTAATATTAAAAGTTTTACTTAAAAGATAAAGAAACTTACTTAGTATCTACGCAATAAAATATTTGTTACTTAAGCTATCTATTAATTTAATATTAATTGCTTTTGTTATTTTTGTTTTAGATACTTTATAAATAACGAAGTTTAACTTAATGCTAAGAATCTTAATATTGTTTGTCTTGCAATTAAATCAAACAATTGTTACATTAATTTCTTTAAAATAAAGCGCATCTTTAAAAAAAATTCTCTAGTTGTTAAACTCGAATTTCTTATATCTATAAAAGTTTATTTCGTTTTTTATGCTACTTTTGTTAATTCTACTATTATCAATTCTCTTCTTAAACAACGCTAGAAATTCTATAAATCTATTGTCGCTAAAAATAGCAAAAGATCTTAATATATTAATAGTATCTTAAACTTCAAACATAATAGACGTTTCAACTTTATCTTGCTTAAATACTATATTAACTATAAAGATTATTTTTTTATTTAAAAATCTTTCAATCTTTTGAACAATTGTTAACAAACTTTTAATAAATATTATTTAATTAATTTTATTGTCGAAAGATTATATATAACATTTTGTGTTATTTTTAACTATTAATGTTAAGAAGAATAGACAATGTCTTTAATCTTGCTCAAATCTCGTCTAGATCTTACTTAAATAATAGAGATTTTTCTATTTTGTCTTAATAGTGCTTTGTTACTTTAAACGCGCCTAATCTTAATTAAGATAGTCTAATCTCGCCCAAATCTTATCTAAATAACAAAGATTTTTTCGCTTTATTTTATCTAGTTTAATAAATCTAAATATTAAGTCTTGTTCAAATTTTGTCTAAATAACAAAGATTTTCTTTCTTTGTTTCGATAGTGTTTTGTTACTTCAAACGCGTCTAGTCTTGGCTAAAATAACTTAATCTCGCTTAAATCTTGCTCAAATAACAAAGATCTTTTTATTTTATTTTATCTAATTTAATAAATCTAGATATTAAGTCTCGCCCAAATCTTGTCTAGATAACAAAGATTTTCTTGTTTTGTTTTAATAGTGTTTCGTTACTTTAAACGCGCTTAATCTTGACTCAATTAGTTTAATCTTGTTTAATCTTGCTCAAATCTTGTTTCGATAACAAAGATTTTCTTTTTTTACTTTGTCTAATTTATTGAATCTAGATATCTTGTTTCGTCTTTGTCGTTTTTTGTTCTAACTTAATTCAATAAATCTAGTTATCTCGTTTTGTTTTATTTTACTTTTCGAAACTTTTTCGACAACTTGTTATATTGTTTTGATCGTCTCGCAAAAGCTCTATCTTGTAGAGAGAAACTATTGTTATAATGTTAGATTAATAGTTCGCCAACTACGTTCGTCGATTGAACAATCTTTTATTTCAATTTCGTCTAATTTTTTAAGCTTAATCTTAATTAAATTTGAGCCAAACTAAGTTAGATCTAAACTAGACTAAGCTAGATCTAAGTCAATTCTTACTAGACATAAAGCTTGCAATCTTATATAATTAGCGTTGTCTTATTTCTCTCTTTTCTCTTTTGTCTTTCGTCTTATATATTAAATCTAGTATAGATTTAAGTTCTATCTAGTTACCAATCCAGATATCTCTTTAATAGAGGTTCCGAGTCTAGTCCCTGACATTATGCAATTAAACAAACAACAAAATATAAAGTTCTAAGAAATTTTACTCTTGCAACAATATTCTCAAAATAAACAATTTTAATAAATTTAACACTAATTAATTTTATAATAACAATCGTCTCTTTCTCTTTTTTTGTAAGCTTTTAAGATTTTTTTTTTGTTATTATAGTATCAAACTTTTTATTAAAAAGAGAACAAAAGAAAGAGCAACTTAAATCAAAATAAAAATTTAAAAGATTTATTATTTTTATTTTTATTTTTAAGATAAAAATATTTTAAATTAAAGTCTTAAAATCGACTTAATTTTTTACAATTTATAACATTTTCTTTAAACATTTTATTCGCTATGTATAGTCTATAAGAGTTTTTTACTTTTTTTTAAATTTACTTTTCTAATATTTGATAATTCTTAAGTTAGAATTAATTATTGCAAGAACGTTCTTTATTGTAACGTTCTTTATTTTTGTTTTTATTACTTTTTTCTTTATATATATTTTTTTATCTAAGACTTTTGTTATTTTTAAATAATTTCTAGATTTAACGTTCTTAATTTTTAAAAATCTTTTTTTCTTTCTAATTCTTTCTTTAATTATTTTGATCAATTGCTTTATTAAGAGCTTTTAAGACGTTTATTGCTTAAAAGAATTTTATTTTAATTAAGTTTTTCGAATTTTTACTATTGTTTAATTCGATTTATTATTTTTTTTGTCTTTTAACAAAAAACTAGTATTTAATTTTATTGTTGTTATTGTAATTACAAAATTTCGAACACAATTTTGCGTTCTTTATTGAAGACAAATTCTTACAATCTTTTTTTTGATCTTCGCATTATTAAGAGACAACTTTATTTTTTTACTCTTAAAATCGTTAAATTTATAACAAATTTTATTGTTTTTATTTATATAAATTTTTTTATTTGTTATTAAAGTTATTAACTCTAGATAAACTTATTATCTATACAAATTGTAACAAAACAAATACTTATTTAATTTTAGTTAAGATTAATTGTACTTAAGAACAAGTATAGATTCTTAATAAATATAAATTGTTTTTTAAGATAAACTTTAAACTATTATTTAGATTTAAAAAAAAATACAATATACAAAGTCTCTTGTAATTGCGTTGTTATTGTTTGTTAAATTATTTAATAAATTTCGCTCTTTATTATTTTGCGAACACTATTAATTTTGAGATTTTCAAAAGCTCGTATTAAAGTATTTAGTGTTTTGTTAATTTTTGTGTTTTCAATTGCGACTACTAACAACATTAAGAGAGCAAAAACTATCTTCGACATAATTTCTTTCTTTATTAAATCTTGCTTCTTACTTATTATATTTACTAATTTACTTATATTAATGTTCGCAATTCGTTAAGCAATTTAATCGCTATTAATGTTTATTTCTCGCATAATTATTTTATTTTTGATTAATTTTATAATTGTCTTGTATAACAATTTAAATATTATAATAATTGCGTTGTTTAAATTAACTTTATGCTTTTGCATTATTTTAATACAAATATTGCGAAAAAGACTCTTTAAATATTACGAGAACTTAATATATTTATCGACTTAATCAAATCTAATAAGTTTCGAGAAAATAACTTTAAATTGTTGACTATATTTACAAATGTTATTCAATTTTACTCTTAACACGCCTTTTAAAAACTTTAGAAAAGCACAAAAGTTAATTTTTTAATCTAAATTCTTATTCTTATATTTCTTTTTTAATTTATTTATTATTTTAAATTACTTTTTATTTGTTTAAGCGACAATAAACTTAATAAAGTTCTCTATAAGCTTATCGCAATATCGAGACAACTTAATAATTTTATACTAAGAAATAACTTTATACTCATTACAAAAATTTAAGAATTAATTTAAAAAATTAATAATATTAAGTTTATTAAAGTGCGATACTCTTAGCGTTTCTAAAAAAAACATAGAGATTATGTAATAATAAAATTCTACAATTTTTATAAAATTATTAAGTAAGCTTGTTATTAATATAAATATATTAAAAGAAAGCTTTGCAATCTTTTTATTGTTTTAAGATATTATTTTTAAAAAAATAGTTTAATAACAAATAATAAAAGTAACAAATACTAAATTAAAAAAACTAATAATAATAATTAATTCAAAAAATAATACTTTTAATTTGCAAATCTCTTTCTTTTCTTTGCAAAAATATCGAAAAAAGATTTTCTTTTTTTTCTTAACTTTGCGCTATTTTTTTTGTTTATCGTTTCTTTATTTTTTTGATTATTTATAAATAGACGTTCTTAATCTATTGCTTTTTTCAATCAATTGTCGATTTATTATTAATAAATATCTTCGCGTTAAAGATCTATTTCAATTTTTATTAAAAAGAGAGTTTAAATAACGTTTTCGCTTTTGAGCAAATAGATTAATTATATTGTTAAGAAACTTCTTTTAATAATATTACTATAATTAGCAAACAATTTATTGTTTTAACAATAAATACTAATTGCAATTTTAATAAAATGTCTTAATTTTTAAATTTACAACTTTTATTGCTATTTTTAATGCTTTAATTTTGTCTCTTCTTTTTTTGCTTTTTAATTTAATAATATCTTGATTTCTAAATTGTTAATTTTGTGTTTCTAATTTCTAAAATTCTTAATTCTAGTAATTTATCAAAATTAATTTGTTTTCTATACTTTTTTTTTTGTATTTTTAAGTTTTTGAATTCTTAAATTTCTAAGTTGATTTTTAGAGATATGTTAACAACTTGTTGTTTTAATATTTGTTGTTGTAATTAAGTTCTTGCGTTAAGCTTCAATATAACAAGATAAAAATAAAATTTTAGTTAGTAGATAATTATAATAATAGAAACTTATCGCGATACATGCATAAATCGCACTATATAATTTAATAATGTATTAAATAGCTAAGATTCTAAGATCTAAGTAAGAGAGATCGCATATATATTGGAAATAGATTGCTAATACTAGTGACAAGCATTCTCAAGTCCATAGTCTAATATTATCTAATTACTTAACTACAATATAAAAAAAAGCTATTATAACAACAAAAAGCTATATTAATAAATTATAAATAAGCTATTACTATATTGCAATGTCTATTTAGAACTACAAAGTATAATATGTTTAAATAATATTTTTATTTATATAAATGTTCGCATACAACAAGCGATAGAGACGAAAAAATATCTAATTTGTTACTTGTCTCTCTATGTATTAAACTATAATTTTATTGTGCTTATATTTAATATTCTTAAAATCTAAATGTAACAATATTGACGAAATTTACAATTGCAATTTTAAGACAACTTCGAAAGCTTTTTGCAATACGTTGTTAACATATTTAGATATAATAGATTTGCAAAAAAATACTATTGATATATATACAATAAATAATATAGATTTAAGAGTAATTACGAGACGCTACAAAGAGATCTAAATGTCTAGTCAAAACAAAAGCAATAGCATCGAAGAAGATATATCAAACTATATACAAAATAGATATTAAAGTTAATAAATCTCTAATTTAATAGTAGACAAAACAATATAATTTAAGAGTGCAAACAATATTTAAACTAGCACTTAATATAGCAATACAATAGATTTTTTTATTAATTAATATATCTTTTTTGTATATTAAATAAGATAAAGTCTATCTTTGTATTGAAATAATCGCAAAATCTATATTCTTTTTGTATTGTTAATAGAGATAACATTTTAGTAAATTTATATATCGAATTAGTATCTTTTCTTTCGTAAATGCTATTGCGATTAATGCGTTTATATAAATCTATTAATTACAATAATATTTACGTTTTTGCCTATATAGATAAGCAATATGTCGACAATTCGAAATTGTTAAGTACTATTGATTTAATTAATGTAATATTATAGATATTTCAATATTTGCATTAAAACAAAACGTATTTTAGATAATAAGCAAAAATAATTCTTGCGAAATATAGAAGATATAAGAATTGCAAGTTAAATTGCTATCTATTTATTTTAATCTTATATACAAGAATAAAGTTTACATTTATATTAAAAACAAACTAAAAACAAATATATTTCTACAAGATATAAGAAGATGCAATTAACAATTTAAAATATTAAAATTATTGCAATAAAAGCTCTAAATTAATCTCGAAAACGTGTTTAATTTAACATCTAATTAGACTTTATTCTTCTACTTATTATTCATCTTCTTGCTTTTATTATTCTTGCTATATTTATTCTTCTCGCTCTTATTATTTTTGCTATATTTATTTTTCTCGTTTTTCTTATTATTGTTTTCTACAAGCAATTCAAAAGACAATTTAAGAATTAAGACAAAAGACAAAACAATAGACAAAATAATAGACAATATTTGTGGACAAATATTGCGTTAATTATGTTGTCAAATTATTTATAACAATCTATATATAATTTTGAATTAATAAAGATTTGCTTTGAAGTTAATAATCAAGAAGTTAAGCAATTCTAAATTAATAACTACTTAATATTAACGTAAATACTTGTCTTTTATTATTATATAATTCTTTAACTTGAATATTTGCTTTCTTATAATATTTTTAGTCTTAATAAGATAGACACGATCTTCTAAGTAATTCGTAATTATCTTTTAATCTTAAAATCGTATAATAATGTCTCTTTTCTTTGTCTTTAAATTAACAAGACTATTAGATTAATTTATAAGCAAAGAATACTAATATTGTGCTAGCATTAAAGCAACAACAACAACAACAACAAATACTATAGAAAGAAACAAAGCAAATATAGAGATTATTGTTGATTAAGACTAATATATATATTGTTGTTGCAACGTTGTCAATATTTTTACAAATAAATGCAAGTAAATAAATTGAGAAACTATAATAAAAGAAATCTTAAAACGTTGTTTTTTATCGATTATATTGTCTATTAATTTAGCAAGACTATTGATTATATTTAATTAAGCAATATTTGTTGCTATCTTAATTAATTGATTAAGAGTTTTGATATTTAATCTTTATTTAATCTAAGTAATTGTTGCTTAACTAATAGAAGATATAGATTTGTTTTGCTACTTTAAAAAATTACAAAGTAAGAAGAGAGAAATATTAACTAATGTGTACTTTGCTTTGCTAGATATATAATTGATTTATTGCTCTATCTACAAATTAGTAAGTTTATAGTAACAATTATTGTTTATTTAGCACATACTATATCTATTAGAGTAGACATCGTTGTTGCATTGCTACTTTTCGACTAAGATTTTACAATAATTGTCAAAGCGCTTATTGCGATCTTGTTTATCTATTAATTGCTTCTTTTGCTATACGATTTAAGTTCAACAACAATATAATAATCTTAATTGAGAACGTCTATTAATAACGATAGTTAAAACAATAGCTTAATTATTATTGTTTCGATCGAGTTAATTAATTGTCTTAACAACAATCTTCAATTTGTAATCAAAAAAGTATTTCTATTTTAATTGTAATATTAACTTTATTTTATTGCATCAAGTATCTATTGTAATACAAGACAATATTATCTTCTATATTTTGTTTCTAATATTATCAAATTTAATGCTAATAATAACAAAAATTAAATCGTTAACGTGCTTTTCTAACATCTATTTCTTTAATTTTAGCTCTAAAATTTCTATACTAAACTTAGTTTTTATTCAATCGTCAATATTAATACTAAAAAATATCTTTTCGAATTATTTAATATAAGAATTGAAACAATCTATAATACGCAAAGATGTTTTAACTCAAAAAAAATATTATTGCTCTAATTATATTTAATAATTGTTCTTTTTTTTTTCTCTTGTTGTTTATTTAAATTGTTATTTTGTTTTATATTGCTTGTTCGAAGCAACAATAATGCAAAAGCTTGTTTCTTTTGTCGCTTTTCAAGAGTCTTTTAAGTAATTACTTAATTCTTGTTTGTCTTTATTATAAATTAATTGAGTTTAATTCTCTTTATTATATTAAACAAATCTTATTTTTTTCTTATTAACTTCGACAATTGCATATAAGATAATTGATAAATCAATCTATCTTTGTATCTCTTTTTCGAAGCTAAAATTTAAATTGTACAACATAATAATGTACGAGTTTGCAAAAAAAATACAATAGATCGATTGCGATTACAATTATAATCTCTATTAATAAACAATTGATTTGAATCTACTTGTAAGTTAAATAGTAGATCTAATATTAATAAATCTTTTGTCAATAGTATAGAAACAAACAAATCAAAAGACGAAAAATCGAAAAACAAAGAATCAAAAGAAGAAGAATTAAATGCAAAAGAATCAAATGCAAGAGTAGCAAAACAAAAAGAATCTAAAGCAAAAGTAGAAAAAGAAGAATCTAAAGCAAAAGTAAAAAAAGAAGAAGAACTTGAAGCACGACAACGATAATTAGTCTTTAATTGACGAATACGTCTTTGTATCTTCTTCTCTACTCGTTGGTTTTTCGTCGCATTTAGTAGCAATTAAGTTGCAATTCTTTCTTTATTTTTGCGACAAACGACAACACTCTTTCTAGCAGCTATCTATTGTTTGTTAGGCATAGCGACAACGAGATAAGTAATATAAACCAAATAGAGGCAATAAGGTTGCAAACAAGATATGAAAACATTACGAATTGATAGATATTCACGAATCTAGGCGTCAATAAAGGTCAATTGATTGAATTTGATGTTCTCAGGATTTTACTAACAAATTTAGGTGGCGAGGTTGGGGATCTAAAAATAATGTGCAGGTGCGACAACCATCATGCAAGCGCTAATTGTCGTCGGACTACCAATTATCGCTCGATGCTATGCATGCACGATTAGGTAAGTTAGTAGACCTACTGTTACAAAGTCATTATTCTTCCGTGTTACATGTACACCCTGGCGTATTCGATCTTCGACAAGGATCACGAATGGTTAAGGAATTCGAAGACATAATCATGGTTTTTCCTGCTGACCGGCTTGGGTCTAGACTTACGGGTCGGGACCTGTAAAGAAGAAACAATGTAGACTGGGCACAAACATTGTCCATGAAAGCTTCGTCCCTCAACCTTCCTCCGGAGATCCGAACATTGTCAAGGTCTAATCATGCTGACACGGGAATTCTGGGCGCGATGGACTGATGACACCATACTGGTGAGCCGGCGAGCCTCACTATTCGTTCCCAAATGCTCTAAGAATTGTTTGTCGGCCACATCTCATCCCATAAGTGAGTCTTCAGCCCGTCATGTGCGATAGTTCTTCTCAGCACGTCTATTGTTCTTCTGTCGCTAACATTAATGTCGATCTCTCACCTTGGAAATTCGAAGCTGCTCCACCCGCACTCTCTTACAGTCGATTACCAAAGCTCTAGCTCTCCGCTTGTCGTAAGACGATGACAGTGGTGGTAGTGACGACTTTACTTCCAGAGGCGTTACCCGCTGTGACTCCACGTGGTGTCGCCTATGAGTAGTGGGGAGCTTAGTAAATTTTCTACGAAAGGTTCCTCACGGAGCATAAAATCTTTCACGTAAGACCAGAACTCGACGGTACATTGTTGTACCTCCACCGCTCCGCGACTACTTGGTCGAGGAGCTATAAGATACTGTCCTCTGGTTAGACGCGATCTGCATCAGTCGACTTCTCCAAGACGACATTGCCCATCTTCTTGGTCGTTGGGCTATATTGATAGAGCTAGAATCTCTAGTATTGATAGTTTCTAGCAGGCGAGAGCGCTTTAGGACCTCAAGGTATAGCTCGATTCCTATCCACGCGTATAGTGGGATAGACTAACCACTATCAATTGTACAAAGGTTAGTAGGTATAACAAAGACGTCAGGTTACGGAGAGGCTGAATATGTGTCTCAAGGCAAGACAGACTCGATGTGAAAAAATTGTCTTATCTATACATCTTGCTCACTCACTCTCATCCGAGATACACACCTCTGCTCAAGTGCCAGCATTCTTGACGTCTCGAGGGGAGACAAGCGACCTCAAGAAATTGCAGTACCAGTGACCAGTTCAACCTCGCCCGCCTTCAAATTTGTCTTTAGAAAGAACAAGTCAAGCTTTCGAAACAGACTTTCTCGGTTGATTCAGTTGATAAAGACATTAGCTACTCTGATCATCGTCAAACAAGCTCCACAGCGACAAAACGACCAGCAGAATGATAACCAAGGGCACCACCTGACCAAATGAACTGATCACATTCTCGCCAGTCCCATCGTTCGACGTTGGCTTGTTTGCCTGACGGAGCGACACGATATCAGCGAGGTTGATCGCGTAGATGATTGTAATATAAACCGGCAATAAAGCTGCAAGCGCTCCTTTGAGCCACCATTTCCTCAGAATCTCAACTGGTACGAAGACCAGTGCGAATGCAAGGATATTAAATAAGAGCGTGACCACGACCTCGCCCATGGTCCATCCACCGTAATTGCTGAATTGTGGGCTGTAGTTGAGTAAGCATTCTTGATTCTTATCCGCGTTGTCGAAGCGCTCTAGGGCTTCAGCTGCAA
>JAABUL010004258.1_pt1 | contig 19451 bp, 8 predicted proteins | sample 5559151 | NCBI WGS metagenome assembly JAABUL01 (sample SAMN10711876, study PRJNA513368) | rock metagenome | isolation source: Antarctica rocks | place: Antarctica: Victoria Land, Pudding Butte sud | reverse complement strand
ATAGATATTAAAGGTTAACTCTAATAGGTCTCTAGAAGACGTATACGCTCTACTTAAGCTAGAGGTAGAGGATTTGATTTAATAAGTAGAAGCTAGTTCGCAGAAGTGAAGTTGTTTAAGAGTTCTAAGGTCTAGATATATCACGCGTTAATATAGTATTCTAAGCTTCTATAATATAGGTTCTCCGTTATTAGGTCTATAGACCTCTAATTATACTTTTCGCTACCATGCAAGAGCTGATACCTAATCCGGAAAGTACTACTAGGCCTCCTAAACTCGTTATCTTAGGTAACCGTAGGCTATCCGTAACGATTAAATAGTACGCTCTCTGACAGTCTCAGAGCTATTTATACAGGACATTGTATATCTAACGAGTCGGCTTATCGAGGTGTAGGGTAACAGTTGTACGAGGTTATAATTTAAAGTATCTGGAATACGCTACGAGTAAGGGCGATTATAGAACATCGCTTTTTGCTACTAACGCGTAAACGATGAAAAAAGTCGCTTATTTATGAAGTAATTATATTATGATACCGGCTTATTATCTATAGAAGCTATTTCCGCCTTTATACTCTAAAACTTGTTTATAGTAATGCTATTAGTAGTTGATAAATAGATTAATATCGTTTTCTACGCTAACATTTTCCATTCTTTTAAGAGGTTAAGGAGCTACGGGCGCTAGGCTTAGCTACGTTAGCTATTCCGGAGACTTTAAATCATGACCTCGTACTTTACCTTAGACTAAAGTCACGTGATTTCGATAGTCTAGCCGGGGACTATCCCCTATCTAATCAGGGGCGGTAACTAAGTATTCCCTACTGCAAACTCCTTAATCTATATTTAGACCTCGAGACTAATAACTCGTTAATAGAGTAAGCTCTCTAGTAATAGCGGCTCGTTTATAGCGTTAAAGATAGTACTTTTAAGTCGCTAATAGTTATAATATCTATATATAGCTCTAGTTAAGAAAACTTTAGCGCTAGTAGTTTTACTCCTAATATATTATCCCCTAGCTTCCTTAGTAATATAAACGACGGCATTTTAGGATAAAATAAAGCTACTTTAAATACTCCTATAACGTCGTAGCTCTAGTAATTCTAGGCGGAATCTATACTATTCCTTATATTAGAAGTCAATTTATTTATAAGTTACGTTTCTCCTACTTATAGTACTAGAGCTACTTCTCTATTAAATGCTATTATCTTAAAACCTATTAAAGATTCCGCTTAGAGCCTGATAACCGCGTAATAGAAGAATCATCTAATAGCGTACATTAAGTACTAGGCTAAGAAGAAGAAGGTATATATTAGCGAGTTCCTACGCTAGGGTATAATAACCGATGGCTTACTTATCTTAATACGACTTAGGGACTCTATATAATAGATATATCAATCTAATAATAACTCGTTTACCCCGTTATTTATACCTGCGAGTCTATTTAATAAATAAAGGGTTTTTTTAAAAATATTTATTATCTTTATAAAATTTAAACTATAATACTACTAATTAATATCCTAGGAGTTAAGCTGTCTTATAAGTCGAAGCTTATTTAGGAATCCTTATAATAGACTTATATCGCAAAATCTGTCTTATTAATATATAAATAAGGAGGCCTGACTTTATAACTTAATTACCGCGAGTTCTTTATAACTTTACCCGATTAGACCTTACTTTTTTAGAAGGAGGTAACCGGCTAGGGATAGATAAACACGATAGCTTATAATTTAGAAACATTTAAAGTAGATCTCGCTTCCTATATTAATAAGTTTTCTTCCTTTTACCTTAAAAAGGCTAGCGAAAAGCCTAACTACCTTAGCTAGATTTTCCGGCTAGTATAACTATATCTAAATATAAGCTTCTTATTAACTATTAGATCTAAGATATTATAATTAATATATCTTAAGAGCTAATAATACGCCTTATATTAAGATTATAAGCTACTAATTAGCTTTTAATAAAAGGGTAGGAAATTTATAGCTATAAATACTTAGATATAGATATTATTAACTAATTAAAATTACCTTTATATAGATCTATTCCCGTACCTCGCGTATTTTAAAATTAGTTAGACTATTTACTCGAGGCTAAGATTATTAAGACTAAGTAATATCTTTTAAAGAACCTTTAAAAAGTTATTAAGGTATTAAACTACTTTACCTAAGTTATTACTTTCCTAGGAATTACTATTATATTATATATTATAGAGCGGGATACTTAGAGATTATTATACTAGGTTAATTACTAGGAATAAGTAAGTTCTTTTAATTAGTTACTTAAGGGTTACTAATAAAGCTTAGGTTAATACTTAATAATATCCTCTTTAACTAACTATATTAATAGAAAAGAGTATCTATTTTGATAACTTATTACTAGTATATTTCTATTACGTAGCGCGAGGATTATTACCTTTGATATTAAATTAGAATAATAGGAAGTAAAAGGAATTAATATCTTATAATATTATGATTATAATATTAATATAGTCGCTTTAGTAATATATAATAACTTTAAGTACGTTTATTTAAATCCCTCTTTAATGATATTAATTAACTGAAAATAAAGAAGAGTATCTAGCTCTTAATTAAAAAGGACGTGATTAATATCTTAAAAACAATAAGAATAGCTTAGATTTTATATTAAGCTCTCTAGTCTTAATAGACTTAATATAGTTATATACGAAATTAGGAGACTTCGTTAGAAGTTAAATATATAGATTATATATTTGTTAAGGTTAACACAGAACCCTCTTAATTACTTTCAAGTAGATTCGATTTGTAGCGCTTAATTAGCTCCTTTCTTAGCCTTCGTATCGTTGATAGCGTTAAGCTTAAGGTCGCTGACTAATAGATAACTTATTAGTTCTATATGAAATCTTAAAATAATTAGACTTTCTTATAAGATAAGGATAGAATAAGGAGGTATAAGACCTAGAAACCCTTTTTATTAATTTACTTACTTTAGCTTTTTCTTATAATTTAAGAGAAATTATTAACTTCTTACTATTTATTATACACGTAATCGCTAGAAGGATAAAGAGCTTAATAAGCCGTGAAGTAGACTATACACGTAAAATATAAACCTTAAAACTATTATTATAGCTTATTTACCTAAACTTATTTATAAGACTCCTTCATCCCAGCCTATTTATATCAAGTTAGATCAAAGGAAAGGAAAGAAAGGAAGGCGAATCGCGATCTTAAATAACCTTTCCATGACTAATAATAACCACGAAATCTCTATAGTACTCCGTGGTATTAAATCTTTTCAAGACGTGTAAATATTAACTATCGCCCTGAATTAATTATAATTAAGAGACTTACATATCACCCTTATTTTCAGGTATCTACTCGGCGAAAAGGTAGCCTCTATATTATAGGCCTACTATATTACCTTTTACCAGGTTATTTACTCTATTACCTACCTGGACTGTCTTCACTTCAATACCTATTTCTGCCGTGGGTATTAAGACTGGAAGTAGAAGCTTCTCTTCCAGAACCGTGAAATCTTTATTTCGTAAGTTAGGGACGCTCTATGTAATAATCTACTTTTATGTTCGCAGCTGAGAATTAACATGTGATGGATATCTTTTGATTACGGCAAGTGCGCTCTTATATATACCTTAAAACATCGTGGGGATTAAGGGCTTATCAAGTGCGCGGGAGGTCGAGCGGTAGGTAGAGCGGTAGGTTAGGCGGTAGGTCGGGCGGTAGGTTACGCGGCGGGCGGAGGATTAAGCGGTGGATGAGGCGGTAGGTTAAGCGGTAGGTTAAGCGGTAATCTATAGTTGAATCACTAGAAGGATGTAATAGGACAAGGATTAAACGACGTCTCTACTTCTAGGTAGTTAGTTCTTGGGAGTCTACTTGCCCCTTATTATCCTAGGTACCTATGTACTTATAAGGCCTTATTCTTATTACTATCTTTTAACACGGAGTATACCTTAACCAGTCCGCCCGGAGTTCAAAATGCGAGACCTAGAGAATGTAGCCTTATACTTAGTAGAACCTAGTTCCACCTAGTTAGGCTTTAAGAACATCTAGATTAGTAAGGAAATTAAGACTACTTATAACTTATTAGGAATAGGTAGATAGGTAATATATTCTAGGTTCTTAGCTTTAAAAGCCCTTACTAATATCTTATAACCTTTTATAAACACTAGAAACGCTTCCGGATTAGTCTAGAGAATTATATCCCTACTTTAGTAATAGGTTATAGACTCTTGTTCGCTTCTTTATAAATAAAATCCTACTAGAGGGGTTTAACTTAAATCGGTTCCTTTTAGACTTAGGTATTATAATTAATACGGTCCCTTATATTATAGAATATAAGTATACTAGGTCTTATAAACTCGTTATTATAATATTATATATCGACTTACTCTTAAAGAAATTTTAGGATTTCAAATTAGTTATTAATTACGATCTGTTTAAGCTAGCTAAGGAGGATATATATATCTACGGGATCTAGGAGGCTAAGAAAAGAGCTTGAATCAATATATTTAAGAACGCTACGGAAGTAACCTGTAATAGATAGGGATATAGATTAATAGAATATTATCGAAGAGCTATTAGAAAGGCTAGCCTTAAGATAGAGCTTAAGAGAGTAATCCTGAATTAGGATATTCAAGTAAGCTATTCATATATCTACTTTCTAATATACCTACTAATAACGCCTAGTATTCTAACCTTTAGATCCTTAAGAATTTTATATAAAACCTCTTATACTTTTATCTAAGATATTATAACCGGTATAATACCCCTTCTATCCTCGATATCCTTAAGCGGGACTAGAACAACTGGCTCTAACCTTTTCAGAATAGTTATATAGACTTATCCGGGCTATTAATAGCGGTAAACTTCCTTATCAAGATCTAAAAAGGATTAGAGTAGTAGATGATTTTATTATTCTAAAGCTTTCTTAAATCTTCTAGTAGTAAGGTAGATTATTAATAGCACGATTTTAGAATAGATTATATAACAAGTTAAAATGCGTCTCTCTACGCTAGTTTTCTAGGTATTCTCTTTTCACGTTAATTTAGACGTTTTAACCTAGAAGAAATGTAGGGCGCGCTCTTTAAGTCGAAACTTTTCGCGGAACTATTAAAGCTAGACATATTAGATATACTTAAATAGGGCCTTTATATAATAATATTAGTACCTATTGATTTTCTAGATAATTACTTAGTATAGTACTATTAAAGCTAAGGCTAGCGTATACTAATAATAGCCTAGAATCTTCCGTTATAATTACTATATAGTTTCGGTGTATAATAAGTTAATTAGATTCATTTCTACTTATAATTACTATCTTACGCATAGTAAAGAATTAATACTAATAGAAGATAGTAAGTATACTTACTACTAACTTCTATCCCTTTAAAAAGAAGAGAATAATATACTCGTATTACTTATTTAAAGTTCTATATATTATAATTAGACCCCTGAAGTACTAAGTAATAAGATAAAATTAGAAGGGAGCTTAAATCTATATTAATAGCTAATTAAAGGCCTTTAACTTAAATAAATACTTAAAGAGTTTATATTAATCTTAACTACTTTATTATACCGCAAGCGACTACTTTTATATACTATAAATAATACCGTTTAGCCTATTAAAGGTAGCTACTTAGTAGACTTTAATACTATCTTAAATAATTAAAATATTAGTAATAGGCGGATAATCTTTAAATAAATAATCTTATTACTTATACGCGTGCTATATACTCTTAATACTAGCGAAGAAATAGTACGACTTCTTATAAAGGTCCTTAATAAAGAAGTATTACTACTAGAACTACTAGATAGTATTATAGACTAGTATTACGCTAGAAAAGTTTATAGATATAATTATAATAGAGCTTTCAAGGAAGCTAGAGAAGGTTTCTTGAAATGCGTGGAGGTAATATTAAAGAGGGATAGGAATACTAATGCTAAATAGATAGTAATACCGAGATTACCTCTACAGCTAATTAGCGTAGTATAAATGACTGGGAATTTCCTTATACAAGTAGATAATTTTCATTATTAGCGGATAAGTAACTATTTAATTGACTAGACTGATACCTAATTATTAATCACTTTATAGTCGTCGTCCTCCTAATCCTTATCATCGCTGTCTTCCTTATTATCAGTCTCGTCATCTGTATAATCCTCGCTCCCACACCTACTCTCGTCGCTCTCCAAAAATGTGTCGTCTTCAAAATACCGAAAGCCGTCCCTGCTACCCTTCTTACTACTATCATTCCTACTCTTGGTATCGGTATCCTCATCTTATTTACTAAATCCGATCTCTATATCTTTCCCGTATTCTTCTTGTTTCAGTAGTTTCGTAATGTGGGACTCCACAATCTTCCTAAATATATCTCGATAGATGTCGGGGTTTTCTCTCCCTTCTACCTCCTGCACCACTTCGGACCAGTCAACTTGGTCAAGAATCAATTCCCATGCTTTCATCAGTTCCACCGGAGAAATGACGCGATAACGACTAGCAGGAGGACTTCCAGACTCGAGTGAGGGAAAGCTGGCTAGATAAGGCGGCGTACTCAGAGTTCCTCCCTCTCTAGTAATCTTGCGTTTCTTTGCCTCTCCTTCCTGCGGAGAATCATCTTGTTCGCTGAATAAGACAGATCGCTTACCCCCCTTACTCGGCAAGGGGTACGGAGTGCGCGGCAGGTCCGCCTCACGGTGTTTAGTCATTTGCTGCGGTGGCTTAAGCTTCGGAGGTTGTAGAGATAATATACTAGGCCTTCGCTTTAAGCCTGTAACGCTCGATTACTCTATTTTATTTAAGATTAAGGATATATTTGGAAGGAGGTGTTAGGTAGTGTTTTCACCTTCGATCGATAAATTATTTTCCATTGCTATCGTCCGAAGAATTCTCTTAAATCCCTATATTCATCCAGTTCTAGCTCCCTCCGTTCTGGCTCCCCTCCTCGTCCAGTCAGAAATGGATGCTGGAGAGGGGGCCAAAAGTGGATGCTCGCTTAGTTAAACGAGTCCCGTTACTTATCATGACTACATCTTAGTTACGTTTGATTTAGAAACGTAAGCCATGTTTTAAGGGCCTGAATAGTACGTGATCAAAGACACCTGGATTATAGAGTTTCGGCCCGCGCCGACATTAGAATAGTAATCCTGAGAAGGGCTTTGCTTATAAACGTCTGGGCTATGCACTACTAAGCCTCTCTTATTTGAGACCGGCTACGGAGAGGTAGTAGTGGATCTAGTAGAATATCCATAGCTGAGAAGACATGGACATGAAAGGAAGAACTAGAAACAGGGATCAGAAACGGTTGTTGGAGCCTGAAGAAGATGCTGACGCTCGAGCCAGAAGTGGATGCTCTTGCCAGAAGTGGATGCTCGTGCCAGAAGTGGATGCTCGTGCCAGGATTGGATGCCATGCGAGAACACGGGTTGAGAAATCTACCAGAAGGCGAAGATTACCAAAGAACGGATTAGTCCAGACACCTATATTCTCTAGGAGAGACCCATTTAGAGACAAAGCTATAGAAACCTAATCCGCGACTTGCTTCTACAAGTCCGATATGGTACAATCCACCACCAGCACGTCGCAATCCCATCCACCATGCCTAGGTCACCTACTGCGCCCGAATCTTGGGCTCAACGCAAGTAGAGGACCGAGACCCGCGACAGAACATAGAAGGACGAACCGTCCCCGAAGAAAATGGCAGGCTACTCAGGATAAGGAAATTCAAAAAGGGAAGGAGCTCCGCGTCTAAAATTAGGCGAAGCGGCGTGAACGCCTCGATGAACTGTCTACCTTAAACCCGGAAGTCTTAAAAGCATTAGACATGAAAGAATACATGCTAGAGGTATAGGGAATATTATTAGGAAAGCTCGCTACTAAAGATAATTACCTGAAGGGACTAATAGAGGACTTAGGCCCGCCGATCGCAAACTTTAACGAACGAGTTCAAGAGGTAGAAGAAGTGATACGATCCATGCAGTATTAAGTGCCTTGATCAAGGTTTGAAATTAGGGAATGCGAAATGAGGAGACCAGGGTTTTAGATATAGCGGTAAATCGTCTGGAATGAATGGTTTAAATATTGGCGCAAGACGTTGCGAGACCGTGAGAATCTGCGTCGTCGTCTTACCCTGACAAGCCATCCGAATCTAGTGTTTGGAGCGGTGGATTTGAACCGCTCAACGAGTTACCGCACCTAGATAGTAACTATAAAGCCATTCCTTGGGTCTATACTATATATAGACTTGCTAACGCATATACGGTTGGTTAGACAAAAGTGTAGATTGATAGTAATAAAACTAGTTGAAAATTAAATCATGGTAAAGGATATAAAGGTATAGAAACGGGGTTTATAGAATTTATTTCTTTCGCGCCTGAACTTCCGTAGAGATATTATTATTAGTAACTCTTTTTCTAGTATTATCCTTGAATGATCTAGTATTATCACCTAATTAGGAAGTAGATACGGCGAGCTACTAGGATACATAAATTCTTCCTGCTGGAATTAGAAGAATAACGTGCGTACTATTTATTATAGTAGCTTTAAAGTATTCTAAAGGATATAATAACTAAATAGCTATATTAAATAAATATTATCTCTCCCTTATATATTTTTCTACTGTTAGCTCTACCGAAGAGGAAAGAGATAGATTGAAAAAGTATTCTTCTATTTAATCTAAGTATCTCCGTCGCGGAAGATGAATTTAAATTATTCTTAAAGGATTTCATCCTTTACTATAGCTTCTATAAGCGCTGAAGTAATTATCTAAAAAGGAGTTTCCTTAAATAGGACTCTTTCCTTAAGGGAGCCTTCTTCAGGCGAGATCTTATCTAAATAAAAACTTAATAAAATTATAAAAGACGTTATTAAACCCCGTATTCTCTTATTATTATATATTACTAGCTCTTTAATATCATTTATTAATTAAGGTTCCTAATTCTCCGGGACGCTTTATAAACAGGGCGGACTTTCTATCTAATAGCTTATCTTTTATAGTTACTTCGCATGATTATATTATTTACTTATATCTTAATCCTCTCGCGTTTTTACCACGTTTATTTACTCTTAGAGTATATATATTTAATTTATATCTTCTCGCGTTAGGTCTTATTCTTACTTTTAATTACTATTTTCTCTTTCCTAATCATTTGATTTAGGTTCCAAATAAGATACCCGTCTATTAAAGTAAGCTAGATAAACGGACCTCTTTATAAAAATAGGTTAGATATTACTCCCTTAACTTTTATCTATATTATATATATTATTAAGGAAAAGAAAGTCCTTACTCTATTTATATACTAGGTTAAAGGGATATATATATCTTCTCTCCTAATACTCTCTAGGTCTATTAATAATATATATAAGCTTTAATTATATAAATAGTAATTATCTATTTATATAATTAGAGTATTTCGCCTTTAAATTACTAATCTTCTCTAACTTAAATCCTAGCCGCTTCGCTAAGTCAGCTAGTTTATATAATATAGATCTATTAAGATCCTTTATTATCTAGATCTTTCTCTTACTTAATTTAGGCTTTAACTTCATAAAGCCTAGTAATAACTTACGAAGGTATTATATAATATAAAGAAATACTTATTAATAATATAAAGTCACGCGGTTTTAAGTAATACTAGATCTGAAAGTAAAAGCTAATTTTACTTCCTAGATAATATATTTACCTCTCTTCTAATTTATTTTAGAGAAGCTCCGCGCTATCGCCGTATATAAAGTTCCCTTAGAAGTTACCTTTACTAAGCTCTTTACCTAATAGGCGTAGGCTTTAATATACTTAAAATCTTTAAAGAAAGTCTAAAGAGTAAGGATAAGACCCTCCTATACTTATAACTTCGCCTAGATCTCTATATAACAGTTTAAATTAAATATACTAAATATCTCCCCTTTTCTTAATTAATAATATAAAGTTATATTATTAGATATTAATATGCCTAGTATTTTAAGTTCTAGCGCCTTTATTATAATATAGTTTACCTTCTATATATTATACTTATTATATTAAACTAAGCTGGTCTAGAATCTCCTAATATAGTTAAGGTAGTGAAATATCTCCTATAGCTTAATAGTCTTATAAGCTTATAATATATAAGAAGGACTAGCTTACCTTATTATATTCTAAATTAATTATAGCCTTTATTACGTCGAACCGTATTCCGTTTAGCTATAGACCCGGAAAAGGTAATAGAGTATTAAAAGCCGCTGCGTAGTCTTCTCTTTATAGTAGTCTCCTTAACTCCTATTACTTGTTCTCTGTTAGATATACCTATTATCGAGCCGTTATAAGCGGGTTAAGGTAATATTAATAGATCTTATAATATACTTTACTATTAGTAGGTTTCTTCTCATTAAATAGTTACTTAGTTAGGTAGTTCTTTAGATTATCACTTAAATCTAGAGGTATAAATAAGAGATATTCTACTTAGTTAAAGATTAGTCGATTATACTAGCTAGGTATAAATCCACGGTCTATTAAAGCTAGGAAGGGGTTATCTTCCTCCCCGCTTAAACCTAATGCCGATTATAAAGACATTTAAGCTGAAATCCTAAAGGAAGTTATAATTCAGGCTATTTAGTCTACGCGTTATCAAGTAAAACGTTAGAAGAGATCCTAGTAAAGTAAATAATAAGATCTAATTATTTATAGTTAATTACGGCCGTTATATAATACCTACTATCTTACTGAAAGTAACCTCCCTCTTTGAAAATTAATACTAAATTCTTCACGTTAAATCTATTAGATATATTAGGTTTACTCTTTAAGAAATCCAAATGCTTAAGCCTAATTCATACCGAGCCTTTATACTTAGTTTACTTCTCTCGCTCTAAGCTTTCTTCCTAAGCTTATACTTAGGTATATTATATTATAAGAGTATTATTTAATAGCTAATATTACTACCTTCATTTATAGGAGGAAAGCTTTAGTATTAAGGGACTATTAATAAAACTTTATAACTAGACCTAAGGAGGATTAAACTAGCTAGGAACTAGGATAGTAAATACCTCTTAATAGATAGGTATACCGCCGTAACTAATAATCTAAGACGTTAGAAGTAGATATTATCTTAATTACTAAATGGCTTTGTACTACCTTGTAAATAGAAAAGTATATCCTTCTATCTTCCGCCGTATTCCAAATAATTCCCTTATATCCTTCTTTACGTACTTTCCGTCCCTAGGCTTTACGGCCTTCCTATTCATTCTTCGTTAATTACTAATGACGCTCTGTTACGCGACATCTAGAATAGCTTCTTACTCCGCCAAGCGATATATATAACTTGATTTGAAAAATCCTTAAGCCTATCCACTTATTTCAAATAATATACTATCAGCTAGTAATAATCCCTTATTATCTAGAAATACTTAAGACTTATTAAATACTTATTATAATACCGCTACTAAATTAAAAAGGAATAGAGTATATCCTAATAAAGAAGGCGATAGATATATTACTAGCTCTACGGACTGAAAACGTTTAACTTCTATAAGACCTAGCGTTAGGTAGGATACTAGAAGGGCGGAGCTATCTCCCTTAAGCGATCTTTATCCTTCCAGTTAACCTGCTCCTATTAATGGAACATCTAGAAAAGACGGCGCTCTTAGCAAGCTAAATAGAAAGACGTCTTTTAAGGCGAAGGAAGAATCCCCTTGATAGACGTATAACGAAGGCTATAACCTTAGGATTAGTAGGCTTATTACTATAGTAAAGAAGAAACGTCTAGGTTCTAAAATAGTAAAAGGTTATCTAGCTTTAAAAGTAGTAATAATAAGAAAGCTCTCCGGCTTAAGTAAGGATATTAACCTCTCTACGCTCCTTTAGGTCTAAGGGGAGTATTTCGTTAAATATACTAAGGCTTATAAATTCGGAGCTGAACTTTACCTTATTCTTAAATATATACTAATTTCCCTGATTTAAGTTATCTTAGTACCCGTTTACTTAAAAGAGACTTACGTGGTAGTAATAATTAAATAAGTAAGATTCTAGCCTATTTTACTTAAATACTAGCATTAATAAGTCTAGGTATTAAGTAGTATTAAGTTTCTTAAGTCTAAGGACCTAGTTTAAAATAATATTACTTACTTATCTATCCTCTTAAATAATAATAGTAAGGTTAAAATCAGTATATAAGAGCGCTATATAATTATATTAAAAGAAATTAAAAGGGGATATCTAGACGTCTAAGCTATTAAAGATGTTATAATATAATTATTAGAAAAGTGTAAGAGGGCTAAAGCGAATAATCTATATCATTAATCTTCCTTAATTAAAGAGTTCTTATTAAAGATTATATCTACTTCTATAGAAGAGCTTTTATAGGTTAGTAAATTTAGCCCTTTCTAGATAATAATAATCCTAACTTTTGAAGAATACTTTTCTTTATAATTAGAAGAAGGATGACCTTAGCTTATTAATATCAATTATCTAAGTCTTATCACGTAGATTTTATACGATAGGATGGTAAGTTATAATGTTCCTACTTCTAGTATAATTCATTAACTTTCTAGATAACTCTATACTTTGTATCCTATCTTCGATTCGTTAGGCTACTTCATGTATAAGTATTATAAGCTGAAACATTATTAAATCCATGACGTAAATAAGTAATTATCCTAAATATAGCTTATAGTCTATCTTTTCAGAAGTTATAGTAGTAATTGTGAATGCTATAGTATTCTATTCCGTAGTCAATTCTAGATACTCTACAGTTAGTTCTAGATACCGTGGAGCTATTTCCTACTCCCCCTCCCTCCTCCTAGCTAATCTTAGATACTAGGTTCGTTACTACCTCTAATCTCTCCTAATCTCTCCTAGTACCCTTTTAATATATAGTTAATCCTTGTTACTTCATCTCTTCCTTATATTATTCGCGCTAGTTTACCTTGTATATTCTTATTATATTACCGCTTTATCATGGAGATTACTTAAATCTATAGTATTGTTATAAGTAGCGTCTTCCTCCTTTTAATATTTATAAAAAGTTTTCTATTCTTATAATAAGTTCTCTAATTACTTAATATTATTATATCTAGGTATCTTATCTATCCCTTAATCATATAACGTCACCGTCTCTTAGGGCTATGAAGTCCCGCCGACGTTTTACTTTAGCTCTTGTATATCTTACTTAACGTCTTCTACGTTACCTTTCGCGTAACTTCCTTTAACGAAGCGGGAGACAGGGTAGGAACTCTTTTGATAATTAATATAGCGCCGCTTTTCTTTAGTCTTTACCTAAGCTTCTTAGCGGATTTGTTAGGTCTATTATTATCTAATTACTAATAGATCTATTACTCCGCGGGGATAATATCTTTCGTACTTATCGCGCTATATATATTTACCGCTATATATCACGACCTTATATATTCTTTACGCGTATCCAGGAATCTTTATTTACTTATTATAAGTTATATAGTTACTTCTACTAACATGTTACTTATAGACTAGTAAGATATATCTTCTTTTAGCTTCTTAATAATACTCTTATTACGCTTTATTTATAAGCTTTCATACGAATTCTTCCTTTATAGCTACTAAGCGTTAGCGTTCTTAATTAGGTACGTGCTCTAGCGCTATTTAAGTTCTAAATTATTTATTAACTAGGTCTATCTCTATATCTTAACTAGGATCTTTAGCTTTATATCCGTGATTTAGCTCTTTACTACTTTCTATTAGAACTACGTGTTTCAGGGACGCCTCCCACGAGTAGTAATTATAAAGGCTGGCGGCGGCTTTAAAATAGGCCTTACTATCCATAATAAATTAAAGATTAACCTAGGATAATATATTAATTTATAAATACTATTAATTAGTTTTTAATCCTTCTTATAAAGTTATCCGTTTATAGTAGTATCTTATAAGGAAGGTAAGTAAATAAATCTAGACTTACTAATTAACCCTTAGAAAGGGTTTACCTCTAAACTTCAGCGGCTAGCTAGGTATGAAAGCGGATCTAATTAAAGCGATTTCTATCTAATATTATTTACTAGTCCGTATAAGGCTAGCGCTCCTCTAGGGGAATATAATAGGATTCTTATAATTACTTCAGGATTTAGAATAGTCGCCTAATTACTATATTTATAATAACTAATCTAAGGCTATAACGACTTTATTACCCGTATATAGTAAATTCGCTTAGTCTAGTAATTAGAAAATATTAGTAAGTATATAAGTTATTATTAGTAGATTAGCCGCTAATAATAGTAGAGGATAGGATACTAGCGTAAGAGATTTTGAATCAAGCCTTAAAGGACGATGTACTAGATAATAGCTACGTATATAAAATATAAATTTTATCCTAAGATTAGTATTATTAACCTGTCTAGATCTTATATATTTCTATCTATTACGCGTTTAGACGTATTAAGTATAGCTCCTTAAACGAAGGCTAATACTAGCGAGTCTTTACTTATAAGGGGATAATAAATCTAGATAATATTTTATAAATAAAAGTATTAAGAGATTATAAATTAAATAAGTTAGACGTAATACTTATAATAATAGAAAAGGGAGGAGAAGATTAAGATAAAGATACGCTTATAAACGGAGTTCTTAGGCCTAGTAAAATAAAGCTAGCATTTATAAAAAAAATACTAAACAGGCTAAATAAAAGGAAGAAGGGCGGTGAAATACTTATTATAAATAAGGCTCCTTACCCGGTTAATTATAATAATTTATTAATAGACACCGAAGTATCTAGATCTTAGGAAATTCAAGATGATTTATGAAGGCTTATATAAGGCTATTTAAATGACGGATTAAGTTTATTAGAAATGGATTATTAACCAAATAAATGATATTTAAGCGTCAGCCTCCGCGTAGATAAATTCAAAGTATTCCACCTAGCCACGAATAGGGTTTTCTCTTCGACTACGCAAGATCTTTTGGATGGTCAATTAATCGGCACTGCTGTAAAAGACTTCCGGTGCAGCTGTGATGAAGCGGGCTGTACAACAAAACTGGTCCCCACCACTGGCTCCCCTCCATCCTGCTGGGGTTCGCCGTCTAAAGTTGACGAAATCGAGCTGCTGCATCATAAGAAATGCGCGACACGTGACTGGCGGGGCTAGACTTTACGAAGGACACGAACCACGCCTCGTGGTGTAGACCACTTTGGGTGTAGACCACTGGTGGTGGTGTGGACCACGCCTTGTGGTGTAGACCACTTTTGGTGTGCACCACAGCTGATGGTGTGAACCACGCCTCGTGGTGTAGACCACTTTGGGTGTACACCACTGCTGATGGTGTAGACCACTTTGGGTGTACGCCATGGCTAGTGGCCGTACCAAGCCAGTAGTTCAGATGCTTGTCGATGGACAGTCGACGCATTAGACCAGTGCTAGTGCAAGTAGGGTTGTAACAGAAGGTTGAGTAACCAGGCAGACTGATAAATGCGCAACAAACTCAGATCAAAATCTTTCCTCGCGCTGCCGGGCGCAAGTCATGCATAGCCAAGGTGACTGAAATCTACCGCTCCTGTTTACGAGCAAAGGATGCGACGGTTTCCTACCGGATACGAGTTTGGTTTCTCAGACGTGGATGACATGCAGGGGAAGCTAGTTCTCGCTGTTTGCTTTATATACCTAGGGGACGAAAATTCCCTGCATCCTCTTCGGTCTATCTCCTCTACCTGCGAAAGACGGTGAACTCCAGCACAAAGAACACCACGTATCCCACCAAAAGTGCCACCCCCATCCACCTCCTTGCGCCGAAGAACACAATCACCGCAAACGCCACAACAGATGCCAAAGCCACCGCCAGCTCAAAAGGGGTTATCCTTCCCGCTTCGTGACCGCTCACATAGACCACTCCAAGACACAGCGTTAGTAAGAAAACGTTGCTGCCGGCGGTGTTTGCTACCACAATACCGCCGTGTCCTCTTGAAGCTCCAATGACGGCTATGAACTTTTCCGGTAATGTCGTGGCGAAAGCTAGGATGGTTATGCCATAGACCGTTCCCGAGATGTTCAGCTCCGAGGCAATGGACGTCGCAGAGTGTGATAGGATATAGCCGGAGAGCGAAAGAGCCAGGAACCCGAGGATGAGCTGGAAGACGTGGCTTCGTAGGCGGCGAGGGGAGTGTCTCGGGGTTCTGGAAGGTGGAGAGACGGAGGTAATTTCCGCTATCGGAACTCCGTTCTCATTTGAGGTACTCTCATTATGTCCACTTAGTCTCACAGGTGCTGGACTGCGATTGTTGGTGCTGCTGTTGCCGTTGCTGGCGCCGTCACTGTTCATGTCGCTGTCGCTGTCGTCATCTGAAGAATCCTCGGGCTCCGGCGCTGCGAGAACGCCTCGAAATATGGCCACGCCAATGGAAACCAGGTAAAGCCCGAAGACTACAATAAGGATACTGCCAAAGATAACTCCTCCTTTGCCGAAATATCCGAGCACAATTACCGGAGGAGTAAGTAGGAGTAAAAGCGTCACGTAAATCTTGGAGCTCCTATCGAATTGGACATGGCCACGCTGAAAGAGTAGACCCAAGGAGAAGGCGGCCAGAATATTAGAGATGACGGATCCGATGACGTTCCCAAGAGCCAGCGGTGACTGGTGTTGTGCGACCGCAGCGATTACCACCGCAAGCTAGAATACGGTGAATGGTTGATAGAGTACCAGTGTACGGGCCCACATACCTCTTCCCACTCTGCCCCGGCTGTTAATAAGGCAACAAGCGTTTGGGAGACGCCGAGACGCGATGCCACGATTGCAGTGTGGTCGATGAATTTATCCGCTCCATACTCTAAGAGGAAGATAGCCGCAACGAAGACAGCAATATTGAAGATCAAAATATCGTAATTCATTTCGTCCGTAGTAGCGATAAGTCATCATAAACATCCTTTGGAGCACAAAGTAAGCGGAGGAGGGGTCTGATTAAGCCATGTCTTGGCAGTCAGGTCACGTGCAAGTGATTCTTGCGTGTTTCGACTTTGTCTACAAAATGTCCGAGATAGCGCTAGCTCCTCCAGATCCACATTGAATAAAGGCATAGACATCCAGCTACAACTGCCATCCCGGTTGCTGCAATACCTCCAAACTGCTCGGGCCGAGCCCAAACCGCAGTCACCGACCATCGAGCCACCTCTGCCGCGCTAACAAAACCCATCTCAATGCCAGAGAACTCAACCCTTTGTGACGCGGGTACAAGTATCTGTACAACTGTCTCCGCAGCCAGGCTATAGGTCCAGAATCCCAGCCGGGATAACGCTAGAAACACGAACAATGTGACCGATAGCGCCGGATGGGAAGATGCTGGGGTGAGTGAGGACGTAGGAAGAAGCAGTAACGACATGGTTACTGGGAGGAGGGTGATGACTTGCCAGCTAAGACCCCAGAGCCCGACACGGGACGGCGGGTCTCGAGGGTCAGCGTTTGGCGTTGTGAGTCGCGAAACGAGCCAAGGCATAAGGATCGTGGATGATACTTCAATAACAGAGCTGAAAATGCGCGCGATCGTCAAAAGGCGTAGAGTATAATGGACATTTAAGATGTAGGTCGTCATCGAAGCGGAGAGGGATAGTACTGGAAAGGATTGTAACGCCAGTGACAAGGAAGCTGCTCGAATCAGGTCAACTTATCATGGGGTGTTCGCATTGAAAACATACGGATCCAAGCGTCACTGCCAAAATAGACGTTGAAGCCATTCATCTGGTTCCGGTCCACCATAGTGTCCTCGGTCCCATCGACTCCCGCTGCGGTTGCGACTGGGCGGGGCTCACGGAGCATGGAACAACTCGACCATACTCGCGCGGCAGCCAACCACTCCGGGATCATAAAAATAGCGTTCATTCCTGCCAACACCAGAGCCATTCTTCCAAGGTTGCCAAGCAGGATTGCGGCGAATGAAATGAAGATGGGAGCGATAAGCTTGGAGATCAGATCGATGCGTCTCATGGAGGCATTCAGTACGTGAAGCGGCGGCCGTGATGTCGGAGTCGCCAATGTCGGGACCTGATCCAGTAGCTGTGAGCTGCCCGCCCCTTCAAAGGATTATGCGAAGAGGCCACACCCAGTCTCGTTCCATGATAAGCATATTCCCAACGGCAGACAGTCTCTCCCCCATATCCAGGACTTGCAATATGGCCATCACAGCGAATTTGCCCGTCCAGCCTTCCGAAAGAAAGTTGTGCCCGACATGCCTTCCGAAGCTACCACCGATGGCGTCTTCGTTGACCATGAACGTCCATCCAACGGAAGCGAAACCGATGCAAAGCCGCTGCAGCAAGATCGTTGTCTGAAGAGCTCGGAGGCGGGATGGATGGCCGTCGGCCCAGCGACCCACGGCAGGGGAGAGGACAAGGGTGGATAGATTGGCTAGAAGGCCGCTAGATTGTGGTCAGAGATGCGTTGGACGCATCGGAAATAGGAGGAGATACCGTATGGATGAAGCAAGAAGTGTCCCAGGGAACGCCGAAGCTGTGAACAATATCTATTGTTATTAGCAATGCGGAACAGAGTAGGAGCGCGCAATCCAAAACCACACACTTACGGCGGCAAACTCGTAACATCTAGAATTCCACGTCGAGAGAAAATGCGAGAGATAGACTCCCCACAGCTGTGCGCTTGTCAACACTTCTCCCCCCGCGGCACTCTGTCTTTCTCGGTGGATTTCCTCCGAGTCGGCCCTATCACTCTGCTCAATTCTCCAATCCTGAAGCAGCGGACGTTCTTCCTGCGACTCCAGCCCTCCGTTGTTGGGTCTATTTTCCAGCATGTCATGCCTCGCTGAGCAATCACAGACGCTGTTCGGAGGCTGGGGGAAGGCTCGAGGGGCTGGTTGTCATAGATCTGCGTGTACTTAATAATACAGCTGACCTGCGTATATTCAGGGTCAAGTGTTCCGAGAGAATTCTTTAACCTCGAAGCGCATCATCAAATGGTCCACCACTTGGAGGCGTATCTCGACAACGGTTGGGCCTATCGGAGCAACATGGATTCATCAATTCAGATGCTCACACTTATTCTGCCACTGGTAATTCTGATCTCTCTGAACGGAGATAGTTGACTCAGACAGCCCACATACGCCTCCTGGCGGGTAGATCTTCGCGCCACTACGAATCTTTACGGCCAGTGGCTCTTTGGAGCGTTTAAAAGCCTTCCTCATTTAGTAAGGGATGGTTATGGTCATCTGGCAAGGAATTGCTCGTGTTCGGCGCCGAGCCACAGCAGCACTTCGCCAAGACTTTCGATGCGATCCGTCCGCCATGTAAAGTCGACGATCCCTCGGATAGCTTCTCTAATTCCCCAACCAGCTAGCTTGAACGCGCGTCAGGGGGAAGATTTCAGCAACATATTCCTTTCATGAACAACACGGTTTCAAATCTTTCGCACGCTTTGGATTGAGCTATGTCTAAGGGAATATTGCCATTTGTACGCTCCATGTCAAAAAGACTTGTTCTCTCCTACATCGTTGACTGTATCATCATAGTGTGAGCTCAAACCGTATCGTGATTTG
>JAABUL010004257.1_pt1 | contig 19458 bp, 26 predicted proteins | sample 5559151 | NCBI WGS metagenome assembly JAABUL01 (sample SAMN10711876, study PRJNA513368) | rock metagenome | isolation source: Antarctica rocks | place: Antarctica: Victoria Land, Pudding Butte sud | reverse complement strand
CGAGGAGGGCGGGGTCGGTGGGGAGGGGGGAGGTGGGTGGGAGGGGGCGGCGGGTGGGGGGTTTGAGGTTTGAGGGGGGGGTGGGGGTGGTGGTTGGTGAGGGGAAGGGGGAGGGGGGTGTGGAGGGGGATGATGGTTTCTGTTGTGAGGGTGTTAGCGGGGGCTTGGGTTTTGGGGAGGGGACGGGAGGGTTGGGGATTGGTGGAGGGGGATTGTTTGATGTAGTCAGTCCGAATAGGCGTGTCTGTGGTCTCTTCATAGGCGCTCTCATGACATGACTGGACCTGGAATGTGGAAGTGCAGTCGCTAGAGGTGCAATGACAACGGAATCGAAACCACGTACCTTCTCTCCAGCACTACTCTCACTGCTACCTCGCTGTGCGAAGTTTTTCCGGCGTAGAAAATCCATCTTTGCTTGTCTGCTGCGTTGTGTTGGCTTGATGAGAGGAGTTTTATGCGTTTTTCTGGGTGGGCAAGCGTCAAGCAAAGATATGGAAGAAGGTACGAGAGTATTAGGCAAACTTTCACAGCAACAAGCAAGATCGATCTTCGGAGCAGGGAAAGAATACACGCCGAGATCATTCTCGCTGTCGGGTTCAGGTTTCCGATTGTGAGTGTTCAAGCGGTGAGTGGAGTGAATTACAATCGGCCAGACGTTATTCAAGACTCAGGGAAGTGTTTCATCATAAACTTTTCAGATAACACGCTGCAGACACTTGCCTTATTCACCTTGGAGCACGATCTCAAATTCAATTGTCCATCGTAGCTTCCATAGAACGAGCCAAGGCATATCAGGGACGAGCTTGAGTCCCTGAGGCCATCATTCACAGGACCATAGCAACATTGCTAGGCGAACCGCAATTATAGCAGCTCAAGAGATGTTCACGTTTTTGGGCACGTTGACCTGTTAACTGCCATCTGGGTCAGACTCACGAAACCCAGTGTGGAAGAGTCAAACACCTTTATTTTCGTGATGTCCAGAAGACCGCTGTTTTCGCCGTATTTACCCAACGATACGTCAAATCCGAATTGAAATTGCACCAAATCAGACTTCGGTACCCAGGTTCAGTGACAAGAGGATATTCTGAGGTGCTTCGTTCTTGGACTCGGTGACCACAGCCGTCCAAGACTTGCCAAACACGAGTGAGTCTTGAAGCTCAATAGAACTAGAGGGAAGACTCTAGAGCACAACATCTTGAAGGCGGCGACTTGCTCCATCATGTTAAGAGTATCGCTCTACCACACAAAGACATAGCCTTCGTAACCCTGTACATTCTCCCCTCATATCAGCTAGCTTGTATTGTACCCATATAAACCATGTTAGGTTTGCATGACAGTCGGCTTCCGAGCCACATAGGATTTCTACCGAGTTTACCATTGATCGGCAAAATAACAAGCTACGTACAAAGAATTCCCATTACCAAGACCGCCGCATCGATGTGAAACAATGGTAAGCCAAGCACGTGAGGTCTGCGTAAATCTTGGGCCAAAATCATGACGAACTGAGGGAAACCTAAAGAAGGTAGATCCCACTATAACACTGGGAAAGAAGTAGATATGGAAAGAAAAAAAGAAAAAAAAGAAAAATTGTGTCCGGAGTGAGGGTCGCTAAGCTATTAGACTTGGCCACGTCAAAGTTAGGCAGTCGAGAACTCACAACTCACGACCTTCGGATATCCACCCATGATGAGCAGTCATAATTAAATATGAGACCGACGCTTTAACCAACTAAGCCATCCAGACAATCACGAAATTGCATCCTATTTTAATATATACTAAATAAAAGACTAAATGCTGCCTTCGCAGTGAGCTGACCTGATGTCTTGGCGCCAAGCCCCCATTGCGAAACAAAAGCTAAGCTTCATGACTTCAAAGTTTGCAGTGTGCACAACCGCCCGCTGCCAATTGCCGCACAAGCCCAATTGATACCCTGGGAGACAGCTTCATAGATAGCTCGATCTCGAGAATACTATGATTGAACAGTGGCATTCACACGCCTCCCCTATTCCGTCCGAGTGCCGGAGTAGTTATTCTAGACGTTTCGAGAGTCGCTTCAAGTCAAGTGTGGTTGAAATGCCATGAAGCGAGGGCAGTGACACTACTAACATAACAAAGGATTCAAAGTAGGGATCATCAATTATTTGTCTTCCACAAGAGTATCGAGACCAACCGGACAGTCTATTACATGCATTTCCTCCAATCAATCGCGAACTCCCATCACCAATGCTCGCACAAATCTCCGCACCCACCACATTACCTTCGAACTCCCGAAGCCGCATTCATTGTCCAGAGCCTTCCCACACAGAAACAGATTCAAATGACCAGACCGCCATCCATCGCCTACATCTCTTGAAATGGCCCACAGACTCCCGACGGCCACCCAAAGTCTCTGACAAGGGTCTCGACCGAAAGGTCATTGGCGGCAGTCCCTACTTAGGATCGAGCCTCCATCGCTCCTTGAGCTTCGCTTTGAGGGTGTCTAGCTTCTTCTTATCATCTTCAATTCTCTTCTGCAATTTTTTCTTCTGAGGCTCGAACTCCGCCTCCGCCATCTCTCTCCCGAAGGAGCCTTTTGGTGCCTTCATCATCTCTTTCTCGGCCTCTTGGATCGCCCCTTGCAATAAAATCTTATCGAGGTCGCCTTCACGCCTGGTCTCCCGACATTTCTCCTTATATTCGTTCTCTGAGGACGACTGCGGTCAGCATAATTACCCAAGACAGAGCAATAGCGTCAAGTGCAGTGTTATGATTATCGGCCCTGGATATGGCATGGAAGAGGGTATTACTCACGAGCGTGGTCGCGGCAGGCGAAAGGATACTTATGATAGATGTAGCCGTTCTCGGTCAAACGCTCCGGTTCCTCTGTCGAAGAGGGTTCACCAACATAATCATGGCTTACGGGACAGTCATATACGAGGACTGGTGGATGAAACGACATGTTGTTACTCCTGATGATGGTTGACCATAGAGGTGCGGGTGGTATGATGATGTGTGTTCGTGTATCGCTGTGGCGATAGTATTCGTGGTAAGTGATGTCTTGACGTGTCAAATCCCTGGGATGGCTATATATTCAAAGAGTATCGTGTCTAAAGAAAGCTGAAATCTTTGGCACTGGGTAGGGTTTATATAAATTTCTCGCTGTTGGTCCCCCATGTTACCTCCAAGAATAGTCGAGCATTCGCACTTAAGAGCGTGGCTATGTCATGAGACTCGGCAGCATCCTATATATACAGTCTTGCTTCTGTCATCGGTCACCAATCGATCCCTTGCTCATGCTAAATTCAAGTCATTCTCGTTATGAATACCATCCAACGTCCGTATCTACTGCAGAACGCTCATCAATTTAAGATCCACAGGCCAGGATCGGATTTTCTAACTCAGGATAAAGACTATTTCTATCTGACTGCAGCTGAAACATTCCATATACAAATACAGATTGGTAAGTTCAGCAAGTTAACAGACGGCCAATGATCTATTTCGGAAAATGGCTCACGAGCGCTCACTGTTTAAGTGCGTATCTCAAATAAAGGCTTGTACAATAGTATGGGCTGGCACCTGATCGCAAGGTAGGAAAGCTCGCGTACCAGAATAGATCCTGTCAAGTTCAATGATAGCGTACAGTTCAATGATCAGACGCAACTTGCAAGTCGATTATGACGCTGCACTACATCCCAGGCAGTACTATTGGGTCGCACGCACTTGCACACAGGGATATAGATGGACTCAGGGAATCAATCAGAGACTATTATTGTGTACGCAGTCACCAACTTACAGCATCTTGAACAAAGACATCATATCATCGGTTTACAAACGTTGGTATTGTTCACACCGTTTCGTGTCAGCGCGTACAAATCAGGTCCGCGTCAACGAAAGATGGTATACAGTCGTTGTTCCCTTCCGTTGCATAGAATACCCGTTACATAGACACACACGTACTCGGGCGTCCATTCGAAGATGGCGTTCATCTCACGCTCCCATTGCGAGCAATCGCATCGGCCCACGCTCGAATCGCCATCTCCTCGCTCCCCGGAGATCATATACTGGATACGTGCTTCAACATTAGATCCCCTGGCGCACATGTGGATCAACGCAAGGCACAAGTGAGTGGGCTGTAGAGAGTTCATCTATGACTTGTCATTCGGTATGTCATTCACTAAGGGTATTACTCCAACCAATCATTACCAGCTCCAACTTGCCAAAGGTGGCACTGCCACTAAGATCTTTCGCATGCAACAGCACAAATGAAATCGAACCAGAGCTCCATCGCATACCTCCCCTGACAGACCACTCCAAATCATTAAACATCAGACTTTCCACCTTCCGCCCCTCCTTTCTCGAAATCGACTCCCCAGCGCTCCTTCCAAAGGTCATGAATCTTCTTGATCTCTGCAGCTTCGTCTCTCTTCGAACCCTCTATATATTCCGGGAACATCCCCCATTGCCTATGTTCCTTCGACAAAGTGCCCTCATTCACTCTTGCATCGGCATCATCTATCTGCTTTTGCATGTCGGCCCTCAGCTCGGCCTTATCTTCTCGTACCTTTTGTATATCACGGATGGTGTCTTTGCCTAATCATAGCTATAGTCAGCAAATTTTGTTGCATGGACACATCGGGGACCAGTGTTGTATGATCTGTACGACACTCCCGACGAGCTCACATGGTGGTGGGTGGAGTGAGGACATGACTTACGATCGTGCTTGATGCACCCGTGTTCATACCAGTAGGTCGTTAGACCTGTGACAGTGTCGGTCGAGACATAGTAAACACTGAGGGGTTTCGTTTCGTGGCATTCTCCGCATGTGAAGTGGTATTGTGTGGATGGGGTAGGCACCTTTTGGGTCATGGTGAGCTTCGTGATGAGGTTAGTGTGGACTGGAGACGTAGTGGGAGGATGTGTGCGTGTACTTCGTTCTTTTCGAGACGGCTTTGTTCACGCTGGTGTACGTATAGTATGAATGTGGTAGGGGGATTTGTTGAGGAGGAGATGCTGGGAAACCAACGTTGGACTCGCTCTTTATGTCTTTGGGCTGCTCTTGCACCCTAGTATCCATAGCCATTAATAGTCGAGAGTACGCACGAAAGATGAAGGCTGTGCCTCAAAAACTCGCACCATGTTATTTTGGTAGCTCAACTTCAGTCACCGGTTACCAATCCCTCACCAGTCCGGGGTATTCTTGGGTGTCACTGGCCATGAATAGTGTGTGAAACCTACCCATCTATACCAAGACACCCAACAATGAAGGATGCATAGGCCATGAATGAATCTTCCAGATTCAACCTGAAATCTTTCTAGATCAAGCTGAAGCGTTCCACGCACCAGAGTGGATGAAGGCTTGAAAGCCAATTGAAGAGTAAATCTCGCATACATTCAAACATCACGGCTCGGAATGAGAGTAACAACCCTTCCTTCACCTTGTACGTGCGTAGGAGAAGCCTAGTTCTACAAATGTCTGAACCGTTGGCCAGCATCATATCAATATCTTCCCAAGGATGGTCACGTATACAAACACCTGGTAGAAACAAGAAGGCGAGTCGGACCGATTGAACGCGCAACATAGACCTATGCCAAGGTATCAAGCGCTGTTCCAGTATATTTAGAGACCCAGATAGACCTAAAAAGTAAGGAACAATCTTTGCCAGACAGCAGACCGCACTCAGAAATGGGCTACTCACCGTATATTGTACTGACTTATTTGCCCCTTCACAATCCCAATGGTCGAACTGAGCACTCGACCACATCCGCAAACAACCTCAAAAAATGCATTCACGAAAAGCCCAGTAACAAAGGCATCTCTCATATTACCCTTCCCACCACCATTCACATCCCAACCCAGCACCACCCCACCCACACCCCCTCAACACACACAACACCCACCCAACCCCAACCCCCCACCCTCCGTCGTCGTCTTCGCCGCCGTCCTAGCCACATCCTCAATAACCTCATCCACCAACTCCCCCGTCAGCGCACTACACTCCGCATACAAATCACACCTCATCTCCTGGGCAACCCTCACCCCCTCCTCCGGAAACACACTCCCCTCCCCCACCCTCCTCAAATCCCTCTTCAACCCCAACAGCATAACCGGCACATCATCTGTCTCTCTCATATAAACCTCCACCATATGCTTAAACCAGACCTGCTGCAGATTGACCAAGGTCCTCCGGTCGTCGATACGGTAGCAGAGGATTATAAAATCAGGCCGCAGCAGTGTATAATGGCTTGGCGAAGCCGTGTCCGAGAATTCGAAGCGGTAAGCGCGGTTGTACATGCGTATGTCCCAGACAAAGGGTTGGTCTGAGTCGCGGAGGAGGGGGAGGGAGGTGGTTTTTTGGCGGGTGGAGTTTGCGCCGTGACTTAGTTTGCTGTGGGGGGTTAGTGGTGGGCGGTTGGTTGTTGGGGTGGGGGGAAAGGTACGAGAGGAAGGTGGATTTGCCGCAGGAGGGGTCACCGAGGAGGAGGATGCGGACTGTAGGTGGGGAGTCCATTGGAGGGAGTGGGGCACGGGGGCATTGTGAGAGCGAGGAGACGGGGAGGTGCTATCGTCGATTGGAGACTCGGTCGTCTTGGTATTTTCGGGGGCTCGGCAAACCTTCCTTGACTTTAGAGCGCATTAGTACTCAATCCTGAAATCGATCGACTCCAGTACGGACAGGCCCATACCGCAGGCTCACTTAGCCACAGCTTGGCAGACTTTTGGTATAGGGTGTTGCATGTTACCTACAACTTTTACGCCCGTTCCTAATCATGAGAAGACTAATGACGTATCTGAATACTACACTCAAGTCCGCACTTACTCATTATCATCATAATATATAGTGGTATAGGTCAAATTATTACTAATAAGGTAGACGAATTTGGTGACAGACCGTACATCCTGAGTGTGGCTTAGGCCAACTTCCAGTGGCGTGGGCCTGCGGTATGGGCCTGTCCGTACTGGAGTCGGAAATCGATTGTCATCGCATCTGTAACCTCATTTTTGGCGGGCCGCACGTCTTTCTAACATCGTCATTGGACCAGAGACAGATATGTAAGCATCGGAACAGATTGTCTGGATGCATAAAGCCCTATAAGTCTATATAGCATACACACCATCAATCGAATACATGCGCATAACAAGAACCTCCGCTACTTTTAACTACCAAACTGGGCAGACGCAAAAGCTGCTAAATCGCTCTTGGCCGCGGCAACCCCAGACCCAGTCATTGTAGCCAAGATGGCACTGTCACTCGCAATAACCTGCACCAGCTGCGCAGACGCCGCGGAGATTATTGATGCTGCGGGGATAGCATTTGGAACAGTCTCTCCCGGAGCATCGGTCTGGTTCCTCGGCTGATACGGGGTGATGAGGTAAGATCCATAACCGGCGTTGACCTGCTGGCCGGTGCCCTGTGGGGTATTGTTGGGAAGCACGGGCAGATTGACAGCAATGGTGTTATACGTGTTGCTGCCCGAACCAGTGCATACGCTGAGCATGGAGCCGTAGATGAGCAATTCGCAATTCGCTTGCTGAGGCCACATTGCGGCGCCAGTGGGTGTCCCGTCCGTCTTGTTCTGTAGCGGAAGATACGAGCCCAGACTGCAACCATCGTTGGAAGCCCAGACCCACTCACCCGCATGTTGGAATTCGTTTGAGCACATCACCTGGATGAGCTCTTCGCAGCTGTTTGTGTTCAAAACTGCGCCGGTTCCATCGTTGAGGCAGGAAGCATTGTACGGCATGGCGCCGCCGGTGGAAATATCGACGTAGGAGTCGCAGGAATCAGGGACCCTCGGATCCGGAATTGTAGGACCGCACTTGTCAGGCCCAGAGGCCTGGGGTGCGTCAGCTCCGCTTACGGCGGAACCGGTGTAGAGAGCAGCATCTGAAGCAGCGGCGGCGGATGCAGCTATGCCTTGAGTGAACTGTGCTGCTGCTGATGCAGCGGCGGCAGATGCTTGTGCAGCTAGGACGTTACCGGACGCGATGGCTGCTGCATTTGTGCTTTGGGCTTGGGGAAAGGCAACGGCGCTGGAGGCGGCGAGGAATAGTGGTAGGAGTGACAGGATAGAAGGCATTTTTGCTTGGGTAAGGGATTCAGTGGAGCTCTAAGAAACCTGAAATGAGGAGCGAATGAATGACTAGGAACAGAGTATGAAGAACGAGGGATGCAGACCTGCACATATAGACAGGGCGCATATTTTCCCGTCCGTGGCAGTGTCGTTTCAACCTAGATTCGCATCTTCGCATTGAAAACTCTTGCACCAAATGGCCCGGGTAGAATGCGCTTGCGGGTAGAGTGTCCGAGAATTCTTCATGCCACATATGGTGCAGCGGTACGCTTGTGAGGGAACAGCCGCGCATAATGCGTCGCGCTAGTAGGGCCGAAACAGCTTGGCCGAGCTATGATTAGATACACGGGAAAGCCAGAGACTATGCCTATTGCCTCACACAGGAAAGATATATATGAGAGATCACCGAACTTTCTGGAGACATTAGCGCGGCTTCGTTGGCAGAATCGCTTGGGAGACTCGCCTTTATTCGACACGGAATATCAGGCGCCCGAAGAGCTTTCTCAGAAGGCAACAACACGGTCAAGTAGAGGTAGCAACATGAATAAAGGCTCTGTACGGACGATGAAGATGAGGGACCGTGGAGCTACCGCAAGTATTTGGACTCTTGAGGGTCATCTTAACCCGTTGAGACTTGCGCCAAGAGGACAGGCTTAAAAAAAGAAGTGAACGAAGAGTCACACATCTCTTGATTGGTATTCATAAAGAAGAAGCATCGATAATAGCAAAGGATGTGATCTTGACTGAATGCACTCTGACATTCGTCCGTGCTGGTTATGAAGCGTGCCGTACTCCTGAATCCAATCTTCCGGCGGCTATGTCGCTTATGACCCACAAGACCTGCTCTCCAGGCGCACTTCTCCTTCGTTCCAGTCCGATTCATGTCATATGTACGTAATGTTCGAGGACGACGCACGGCCTGCACGAATCCCTGTACCACAGCTCCTCGACAAGCACTCCATGTTGTAGGCTTTAGTCAACATATGCGCGGGCCGATCAATAGCATCTTGGAGATATTTTGTTGTAGAGAAGTGATCAAGTGTGTCTTACTGCTGCCGTCGGCAGCTTGGTGGTCTTCGCTTAAATGTCTCGTCATCGAGATATTGTACGTTCTGTTGTGGAGTATTCTTGGTGACACGTTGTTGTTGTCGGAAATTTATCGGGTAGTAGCGGCTAGAATCACGTGACCGGCTCCACTGAGGTGGACCGAAGGGGACGGACGAGTCTCGTAGGACAGCCAGCTTGAATGGCGTCCGCAAGGGTTCTCAGACTCCTCCGGGTCTAAAGGAAGCTCTATGAAAGAAGAACGTAGTGACATCAAGGTGGATGGCACTTGTCGAATATTGCTCGGCTGTTGAGCAGCCTCGGTCACGTGATGCCAATGAGGTCACCATAACCCGAATTTTCTTTTGTCAATCGAGTCCGTCCAATGTGGAATATCCTATATCCCCACGCCTTTGGGAGCATCAGCATGTCTTCTGTATAGTAGGAGCTAGCTAAAAGCCTCATGTTTGACATAGGCACGGCTCTCCAATTCCGATGAGTCCGAAATCTGGAGCCAATGTAGGCAAAGTCATTCATTTATAGAGGATCTGTGTTTGCTTATCAATGGATCGTCCCAGGACTCAAAGACTCCACCCATAGTGTCTCTCCTCTCCGGTGGTGTCGCTGGTGGTATCGAGGCAGCAGCAACTTACCCTTTCGAATTCGCCAAAACTCGCGTCCAGTTGCGCAACGATACCGGCGCAGCCACTCCTCGAAATCCTTTTCTAGTAGTGGGTCAAGTATTCCGCACTGAAGGTCTTCCCGCTCTATACAAAGGTTGCTCCTCATTGATTGTCGGCTCCGTCGCCAAGGACGGCGTGCGCTTCCTTTCTTTTGACCTGATCAAAAATGCATTCAAGGATTCTGAGACCGGGACGCTCACCCCAGCCCGCAATCTACTCGCTGGTATGTGTGCTGGCGTCGTAGCGAGTATCTTCGCGGTCACACCGACTGAGAGGATCAAAACGGCGCTGATCGATGATGCCCGAAACGCCAAACGTTTCCATTCTGCACCACACGCTGTACGAACCATATACCACGAGCATGGCTTTCTGGGACTTTACCGCGGCTTTGTTGGTTCAACGCTCAAGCAAGCATCCGCAACCGCTTTTAGGATGGGAACTTACAACATTCTGAAGGATTTCGAAAGTAGTAGGGATATATTGCAAAGCACGACTACGAATTTCGCGAATGGAGCAGTGGCGGGCATTGTGACGACTTACCTCAGCCAGCCCTTCGATACCATCAAGACGCGGTCGCAGAGCGCCAAGGGTGCAAGTGCCGTGGAGGCTTTCAGAAGCGTCTTGGCAGATGATGGGATAAGAGGGTTTTGGAGAGGGACGACGATGAGATTGGGGAGGACGGTGTTCAGCGGAGGAATTTTGTTCACGATGTATGAGCAGGTGGCTGCGCTGCTGAATCCGGTGTTCCAATAACAGACTGGGGAGATGTGTAAGGAGGCACCGTACGTCTTGATTCTAGTATCAAGAACGGCGAGCTATACAATGCTCCACAACCTGATAACGCGCATGACAGGCTGTAGCATGCGCCTGGACTGTCACAACGCAAGGTCTTAGGGTTGTATCACGCGGGTCGCAGAAAAGCTGGAACGTTCAAAGTTGGCGCTACCTGAGAACCCCACCAAAATTCTTGGCTTGATCGTTCCAGCTTTTTTGCGACCCGCGGTGCCTATGTCTTTGACAGGAAGTGGTCCCGATAGAAATCGCGTATCTCCGGACTTATCCCCGTCGTACCTCAGTACTCCCTATGCATTCTACCCTTTGAGCTTCAATTGGACTTGATCAAAGTATAATGATCAAGCTGCTTGGTCAAAAGCGTGCTGCTCACGTTCTGCTACAGACAAGTACAGGTTCCTTATCCTGCATCACAGGCATCAGATCGGTCTCCACCATGGAGCAGCAATCAGACTACTCAAAATGGAGCATTGACGACCTGATCAATCGTGTCACCTCCCTTGAGCAACAGCTGCAAATCCAGACACTAAGGTACGAAGGTAAGTAGAACTCCTAAAGCAGATACTGATTGCGTAGGCAGAACAAAGTCCGCCCGATTACCACCCCCAAACCGGAAGCCTGAAAACGCCCGCGTCAATCGCGAATTCGATCCCTCGAAATACTCCACACGCCTCATAGCCCTCAAGTTCGCCTATCTGGGCCAGCGCTATAATGGCCTTGAGTTCCATCCCAATAACAAGACACCGTTGCCAACGGTTGAGGAAGAGCTGTGGAAAGCGTTGAATAAAGCACGGCTAGTCTTTCCGACCCCGAATCCTCTCCTGGAAGCTGGAGAGCCTATTTGGGAGGGCTGTGAATACTCGAAATGTGGCAGGACGGATAAGGGGGTCAGTGCATTTGGGCAAGTCGTGGGGATCCGTGTGAGAAGCAATGAGTCTCTTGCTCAAGAGCAGCCTGCGCGTCCAAAAGAGGAGGTATTTGGTGACACGGACATTGGAGAGGCTCAGAAGTCGCAGCATGCGGACATTCTCTCCCCGTTGCTTAATCCAGATACAATCGAAAATCGGCCATCGTCACCCAAGTCTCGAACTATGAACTTGAGCCTGGAATCCTCGTCGTTCCACCATATCAAGGACGAACTCCCCTATTGCCAAATCCTCAACCGTATCCTTCCCCCCGATATCCGTATCCTAGCCTGGTGTCCCGACCCGCCTCCCAACTTCTCTGCCCGCTTCTCCTGCAAAGAGCGCCAATACCGCTACTTCTTCACCCAGCCCGCTTTCGCACCCACAGCAGGTTCTACTGGCCTACCCACCAATCAAGATGCGAGCATTGCTATTCCTGAACAAAAAAGCAGAAGAGAGGGATGGCTCGACATCAAAGCCATGCGTGTCGCCGCGCACAAATTTGTCGGTTTGCACGACTTCCGCAACTTCTGCAAAATCGACGCAAGCAAACAGATCGAGAACTTCGAGCGCCGAATCTTCCACGCCGATATCCAACGCGTCGACCCTGGCCAAAATCAACCAACCACCCCAGACACAAGCAGCTCTTCGCTATCCGAAACCCCAACCGCGGACGTCGACGCCTCACACGCAGCACCCCTCTCCACCCCAGCCATCTACGCCTTCACGCTCCACGGCTCCGCCTTCCTCTGGCATCAAGTACGCCACATGATCGCCATCCTCTTCTTCATCGGCCAAGGTCTCGAACCCCCCTCCCTCATCGACACCCTCCTCGACGTGCACAAAACGCCCTGCAAACCCCAATACGAAATGGCCGACGACGCGCCCTTGGTACTATGGGACTGCATCTTCCCCGCAGAGGGCAGTGAGAGCAGAGAAGATGCGCTGGAATGGGTGTACGCTAAGGATACTGAGAATACGGGCGGGAAAGGGGGGTTGGTGGATGATATGTGGCGTGTTTGGAGAGGAAGGAAGATGGACGAGGTGTTGGCGGGGAGTTTGATGGATGTTGTTGCTGCTCAAGGTCGTAGCAAACGAGAGGACGTTGGTATTGAAGAAGGGCAGACGGGTAGGGGTGGCGAGAGTAGAAGCCAGAAAGTATTCCAGGGCGGAGATGCGCCAAGGCGTGCTGGGAGATATATCCCCGTCATGCAGAAACCCAGGATGCAAAGCGTAGAGGCTATCAACGCTCGGTATGCTAAGAGAAAGGGATTCGAGCAGAATGAGGAGCTGAGGGAGCAAGGGTTTAGGAGGATGAGTGCTGAGTCTGGAGATGCCGCTAGTTACGTTTGAATAGTTTCTATTTGATTGGGAAATCAATTCATCTCCCCAAACCCATCCTGCCCCCCAGTCAAATCCAACACCTCAACACCACCCCACATCCCCCTCTCCATCCCCTCCCCCACCTCCCACGGCTCCAAAAGCTTCCACGCGCCTTCCAGACTTTCTCTCAACGCTACGAATCGCCTGGCCTTCTCTCTATTGCAATTAGGTATAGGATCTATAGCACCCCCATCGGCTGTCTCAGGGCGAGGTGGAGGAAGCAACGAAGATGGCGACGGTAATGAGGATGTGTTTGAGGCCGGAGGTGTGTGTTGAGGTGCAGCAAAATCGATCTTGCGAATTACGTTTTTCGCTGTCAGTTGCTCGCTTTCATCAACAGCTAGACCATTGATGGAGCGCTCCTTGTGGTTGGAGGTGGGAGTGCGCAGGTGTCCGGTTAGATATAAATCGTTGGCTGTTTCTAGTGGGCTGCGCTTCTTTCGCGGTGATGGTTTTGTGGAGGCGCGGGTGCTGGGGGTGGCGAGGTGGGTAGGTTTTTGGGGGGTGGTTTGTAGGCTGGTTTGGGGAGGGTGAGTGTGAGGGTCGGTTGCTGGGTCGGAGATGGGAGTTGTAGGTCTTGAACGGCGCTTTCGGGGGGTGGGGGATGCTGGTGGTGAGGCGAGGGTTGGGTGGTAGCCCTCTTGTGTACTAGACTGCTGTTGAGGCCCGTCCTTGTATTCAGGATCATCCGGTGTATATATTCCGAGAGCGGAGTATCTTGTTGGAGACTTGAATCGTAGAGTGTCGGACGGTCGTTTGGAAAGCGTCCAGGGATTGTTAGTGCTGTCCTTTGGGGACGATGAGGGTATTCGGCTCGCGGAAGGCTTTCCCTTTGTCTTGACTCTACCGCTTCGGACTTTTTGGGTAATTTTGTCCTCTTCTTTCTGCGATGATGGATCTGAATTTCCGGATGGCGCCCCTTTCTGCGGACTGCGCTGTATAGTTGCAGTAGCTGGGGCCAAGAAGACCGGGGGCAGTGAAGAATGTCTTTGCTGCTTGAGCGGGTCCTTGCCAGCCGGAGGCTTAGGCATACCAGGCTTCGAAATTTTGACGAATTGTTCCATTGCTCCAGGTGTCATCACCGCTTTGGCCTTGGACAATACCTTCTTCTCACGCGCCTTTCTCGATGCAATTTTCTTTGGATTCCTCAAATCTTCCTCCCAACTCTCGACGAGCAAGGGCACTCCCAGCTTCACATAAGTCTCCAGCACTCAGATCTTTTCAACTTCAGTAGGATCGTAGGTTGAAGGTTCCCGCCTCTTACTTGGACTTTTTGATCTATCTCTGGCATCCTCACCGTCGGAAGCTGACTGCTCGTTTTCAGATCCTTCATGACCGTATTGTTCAATGTCTTCGTCCTCCTCTGCATCCAAATCAATACCAACAATATCATTCGGTACGTACGCGGTTCTCAGCTCTGGCGTTCCGTCTGTGTTCCAGTGAGACCGTCGGCCACAGATAGCTTTCACGACTCGAGATTCTGACAGCTCCTTAGCTTCGAGACTTTGCTCGTCTTCAATACTGGACATGTGTATTTGAATAAGCTTATGAGCTAACAGAGCTGGAGCAAGACCTCGCATGAACTTTGTCGCGCCAATAAGGAAGGGCCAATTGAAGGCTTCGGCTACAAACAGACGTAATTCGGGTATTTTGACTCCCTCGTGCCAAGCGATTTCATCCTTCAGCCTTTTGACCTTTTCTGCTGACGAGATTGCTGGACGCATATAGTATCCCAAGACTGTCATATCTGGGAATTTCTCTGGTATTTTCATAGCCTTGTGCTTTTGTCGAAACAGCTTGCTCTTGTTTGTCTGCAGTTCCGTCTGCAACCTTTCTCTCCATCCTTGAAAGCCGTCGGCATCATCTCGTGCAAGACTACACAGATCTCGCCCAAAGCCGGCTTTAGCAGCCTCGCAGGCAATCTTCGGACCACAACCGGGGATACCAGCCGGTATATAGTCTCCACCACTCATCAATGCAACCAATATCATTCCTTCACCATCGAGTCCTGCTGTAGCCTTCGTAGCTTCCGCATTGTAGACATTGACATGTGTTGGGCTCTTATTGCCCCTGACTCCTTCCGCCGTCCAATTGCGTAGACTCATACCGCAGCCGAACATGAGTGTATCCACATCTTCACTCAGAACTGCGTCAACGAGCCCTTCCTTCTGCAACAGCGCACATTCCGCTTCCGCTTCTCCTGGTGCAGTATGGTAGGGGAAGCCGAAGCGCTTCAAGAGCTCCTTGGTCAGAAAGTCGGGAATACATGCTGCACCCGAAGGTATTTTCTTCCCCCTCTTAAAGGGTGGCTTATGCGGGCCATCAAAGACGAACAACGGCTGTATAGAAAGGGCGAGTAGACGGAGGAGGCGGTAATAAAGGGTTCGGAGAGCTGGATTTCGGCCGCCTTGACCAGACTGGATTTGAAAGCTCCAGATTGATATGTCGATTGCTATACGGAAAGGTCTACCATTGTTCTCAAGGTGCTCACATGCGAGCTTAGAAAGAGCAACCCTTTCGCCGGGGCCGATTTGCTTGTATATACTCCAAGTGTCTCAGTGTGGGCCTGTATGATACTAGGGTCAACTTACCCTGGGATTCCCATCACAGCGGCTAATCATATTTTTAAATGCAGTCGAAAAAGTACCTTTTGCAAAGGGAACAATGCTATAAAAGTGAATAACTGCCAGAGTAACAGCTGGTTGCTATGTTTACAAGGCGGAATAGTTCCGCAAAGATGTCAGCGTTAGCGCTCATCTCCTAAAAAGGTACGCTTATGTCTTTTTAATCGAAGCCAGCAGTGAAGAGTAAAGCTATTAACTCCTTCTATGTACGCATGATCCAGTCCCTAGACAGGTTTAAGATAAATCACGAAGCAGGCACCGCTGAGGTTAGAACAAAGATATGGGGCAGAAAGACTATACATGCACTGAGAGTCTGCATGAAGAATGTCACTAGGATCTCAACTGTAGATCTCAACTTCGGCCTCTGTCTTATACCCGCACTAGAACATGGCTGTTAGCAACCTAACAAAGACGTGCCGAGTGCTGGGCCATGAACATCCAGAATGTCTTTGCAAGCGACAAGCATCATGTACGTTACTCATCGCTGATATCAAGCGAGCCGACACCATGAGCGAACAAACGCCCGACAGTAAAATAAATCGGTATCTCGCAGACCTCCGAGGCTCTGCAAAATTCCGTTTTCAAATCCTCCAACCCGAAAGCCTTGCGAGAAATCGTCTTGGCTGTCTGGTATATTCTTGATGCTGAACAGCTTCGTCCAGTAACTCGGAGTGAAATGGCTGCATCTTCAGAGTCTCAAGATGTGGTGTTCAGCAGAGAGGCAGAAAAGGTTCAAAAGAGGTTCACGATGACACGAAGTCCTGAGCCTTTCCCCAGGCTTGGTGTTCATTTCTCTCTGATTACTTGATACACTGGGTTTCAGCGATAGCTTACCTGAGCCGGCAAATCATACGCCAATGGATCTCCACCAGGATCTGAATGTTGTGGCCTAGCCTAAATGAATAGTTGGTATTTTGATAAACTGGCCGGGATGGATAAATACACCTATTTTGTCGATCAAGGCGGATGTATACAGCGCTTTTGCTTAGTACCAGCAGAGACATCAATATTTTCGGTATATGGTTGATGGAGCCGAAGTCACCATCATCGACGAAAAGACTCGTGCTCAAGAACAACCGCCGCGAGCATTGTGGCAACCCAACTCAAATTTCATGGTCTACAAGAGGTATACGAGATCTTGTGGAAAGAATCTTTCCTAACAAACAGCTTGGTAACGATAAATTAGCTCCTCACGTCACACGACAAATCCGTGCGGAGTACAGTGACAAGGTAATGAAAGATGAGTCGAGAGTGGGACTGCTTGAAGGGAGCAACAGGATAATTGTCGCAATGATGATACTTGGCAACGGTATTCGTAAGAAGGATGTCGGAGCTATAGCGACTATTGGGCATTTCCCAGCTTTGATCGTGTTGAGGACGCAATCTGAGAAGTACAAGCAGACTTAAATACGGTACTTGGATCTTCCATTTCATATCTCGAGTTCGTCAACTGCGAGAGAGAAGCAGGCAAGATCACAAATTCACAACGCTTGTTGTGATACAGCGCTGCCTTCGACACTTCCTCTCCTGCAAAATCATATCCTGCAACAGTTTAATCTGAGACGTATGGAGAATTATCCTTCAACCCGCTTGAAGAAACGCTAAATTGTAGCACTTCAAAATTCAACCGACAATTCAATCGACCCTCGTTCCTCAGGTCAAATCTGAAACCCTGCTATTACCTGAGGTTTTAAGGATGGAGCCACTATATCATCAGTGTACAACATGCGGACTTCACTACATCTAACGTACGTTATCCCAAACACGCCATTGGGAAGAGAGTCCCGAAATAAATTCATATCCGATACATGTGTTTGAGCTAAATCTATATTCAATGCTAGCTAGCTCTCCATGACCAATGCCCCCCTCTTGACAGGGAAAGGACCTGCAGGGCTTCACACGAAAAGATCGGCATCAGGTCTAGCCATGCGCATCTTTCCAGCTGCCATAATCTGAGTCCCCAAATCCCTCTACGCAGCTCATCTTCCACCAAATCATTCAGCCTCACCTCACCCACCGCCCCACGCAACCCATACCCCCATCCTCCCCATTGCCTCAACGACATGTACACTACCCGCATACCATTCGCATGGCCCTTAGCAGACACCCAACCCCCCAACGCAAAAAGCACAAGCCACTCCCTCAAAAGACGTCCGCCAAGAACCCCGTCTCAAAGCGTACAAAACCCGCTAACCACTTCGCAGATTCGGACTTAATCCCCCTCTACGTAATCTTCATCACAGTTTTATCAGCAGCAATGCTGGTCCTTTTCTACCACCAACGAGACAAGCAGCAGAGACTCCAAGCGAGTGCGGATGATGGGAAATGGATCAATGTCAATATCGTTAGCGATGAAGGTATACGGACGACTACCTTTATGTACGGGACTTTTGGCGAGGCAGTTGTGAGCTCAAGCGCTGTGTAATGTGATGGTTGTGGTGTGGGAACCTGTCATGAAATGTCATGATATATTTATTGAGTACCGCGACGGGGGATATGTGAGGATCAACGTCAATACAAGAATCGACAACTTCGAGAAATGTAGATAAGCACGTGGATGAAGCCTTGGTGGGCTGAGTTACCAGGTGGGATTCCGGTATAACTCACTCCAACCCTGAAAGTCTGCGCGCAACGAATCTCAACAATGATATTCCATCAATATGCTGTCTTCCAACTCACAAAGTACTGCCCCGCCCACCCTCGAGCTCCTGCGTCCTCGGCTGCGCAGTGTCCAGCTCACCCATCCGTGTCCCACGCTCATAAGTAGGCGCCTCACTAGGATCCTGCCACACGTGCCCCTTACCCGTCTGATACGGTTCATAGCTTTGTTGCGGCAGGGACCGCTGGCGTATGTTCCGCCTGATCATGAAGTACCAGAAAGCCAGGGCCGCGGCCACGATGCCAGCCACTCCGCCAACCACGCCTCCCACGATTGCTCCCGTATTATTCGATGCCGGCTTAGGCGTCGGCGGAGCTGCAGAAGTGGATCTTGCTGACTGCGCTGATGTCGCTGATGCCATTGCTGTTGAAGATGATGATGTGGTGGTCGAGACAAACTTGCCATCTTGGAGGAAAACTCCCTTGCGATGGCTACAGCATGTCTGCCCAGGCTGCTGGTCGATGCTCCCGCAACAGAGACTCCTGTCACCACACGTAGTTAGGGGCGCAGTCGCATTGGCGTAAGTATACCCTTTGTAATCGACGGCTGAGCACATACGTTAGCAGTGGCTTCCATGACGTCTTGCGTTATGATACGTACAATTCCCAGTGGTGCACAAGTTGATGCAAGCGGGGTCTTTCCAGGTTTGATCAGTGCACAGCCTCCGCCAGATGCCGTTGTTGTCGTTCGGAATGCAGAAGCCATCGGATCTGCAGGTATCAATACTGGCTGTGTCAAGGGTTGCTGTATTGGTCATGCAGCACATGCTTGGTCCATTCGGATTGCAGGGCAGATAGGTGTTGGTGTTATCGGCTGTGCCATTTGGATAATAGCAGGTCGCGGATACCCGGAGACAAAAAATTGTGCAGAGGACGCTGAGGTGTGATAGAGCCAGACGAGCTTTCGAGCCTGGAAAGCGCATTATGTGTGGTTTTGCCGAAAATACAGACGATGGTAGAAAGCCTTCGATTGGGAGCACTTGGGGGCAAAGATGTCTCAAGGTCGAAGACAATTGGGAAGCTTGATGACGAGCTTCCGAGTTTTGTGAGTCAAGTTGGGAGCTGAGCGATTGCGAGATGGACTTGAGAGTGAGTCCCAAGCAAGCCGGTGGTGAGTAGGAAAATACTAATCACAGACTAGGCTGGATGACAGCGCCTCGATTGGACTGATACTGCTTGGGTTGGCACAGAATAATAATGAGGACTTCGATAGAAAATGGATGAGACGATGAGAGCTGCAATAGGAGGAAAACAGAGCGAAAAACCAAAACATCAACCTTCACCCCAAGGTCTTCAGCTGAACCACGTGGGATTTCG
>JAABUL010004256.1_pt1 | contig 19460 bp, 1 predicted proteins | sample 5559151 | NCBI WGS metagenome assembly JAABUL01 (sample SAMN10711876, study PRJNA513368) | rock metagenome | isolation source: Antarctica rocks | place: Antarctica: Victoria Land, Pudding Butte sud | reverse complement strand
AAAAAAAAATAGAAAGCTTGTTGTACTACTCTGATTAAACAAAAGTGTAATATAGTAATATTATTAGAATTTATTATTATATATTTGATTGCGTCGAGCTTAATAGCAGAATTGATCTCTAGATTGTTTTATAATATAAATAACAAAATATTGTATAAAAAGTCTTTAATCTCTAGACAGAATATATAATATTTTTCTCAAATTATTTGCTTTAAAACAAGAGACAAAATTTATAATAAAATTAATATTATATTAAATAATTTATTTGAAGTAGATGTATTTAACAGATATAATTTGTTCTATTTTTAGTAATTATTCTAGTTGTTATTAATTACAGTATTATACACAATATCTATATAATATTTACTGACTATTATTAAGATACAAAATTAAAATATTATTAATATAAATATTTTTAAAAAAAATCGAATTTCTATTTTTTTTGTTTTTGACTAATTTTTGTTTCAGATCTTTATAAAATAGAAAAACAAAAAAGTTATTTAAATTATTAGCTAATGCTATAGAATTTCGAGTTATTTGCTATATTATAAGTTTTGTTTCTGTATATTAAATAATACAATACAAAATTAAGATAGAAAGTCTACAGACTAACAAGTAATTAAAATTGTAATAATTTAAATATCTAATTATTGTATTAATATTTCGATATCTATAATAAAAGAATATGCAATTCTGATTACTATAAATAATTAAACAATATAGTTTGTTTCTATAATTACTGTATTTATTTGTTCTATAAAATACCAACTATAAAGTATTCTACTTAATAAATATAACAATTAATTATAAAGTCGAAACAAAACAAATTAAATTAAATAATATTTTAAAATAAATATTATTTAATAAATTAATATATTTTAAGTATTAACAGTTTCTTAACAAGCAAGCTTAAGAGAAAATTAAATTTTTAGACAACAATAGTATTGCGCAGAGAAAAGATTTTTAATAATATAATTTTTTAAATTTGTAGAAGAAATCGAAAACAGTATTAACAACAATTCTCTAAACATTTTTACAATCTTATTAATATTTTATTTGAAATAGAAACAATTAAGAAATCGATTTTAAAATCGATCTTAAAAATAACTTTTTAGTATATAAACTTATTTAATATACAAAAACAATATTAATTTTTGTCTATTTTAACAAATCTTTGAAAAAGATATTAAAAATTGTCGAAATTCTTTTATAATTTAAATTAGATTATATCTATTTGTTAATACAATAGAATTTGTTAGAATTGAAGCTTTGATAGCTAGTATATAGTTAATTAACAAGAATACTAGCTATACAGAACTAAATATATATAGAAAATAGATATAAGTACTATAGATATTAAGATTCTAGACGTTATTTGTAATATATTTGAGACTAGAGAGCAAAAATTCGAAGAATAATCGAAAAGCAAAGTTTGTTTAGTCTAAAATTGTAATACTATTTTTTTTTCTATTTGCAAGCTTCAACAAAACAATATCGAATTTTTTAGTTAGTATTTTTAGTTAACTTTAGTTAATTTTAAATATTTATCAAATACAAGCTTTAATTAATATCGAATATATATTAGATATTGTTTAATAATAAAAACTAAAGTTTTCGATATATATTAAGCAAGAGAATAAATTTGTTAAATAGAGAAAGAATAATTTGAAAATTTTGAAACAAAATATGCAAGAAATAGACTGATCGTTCGGTTCCAACAGTTGGAACCGAATTGCATAAATTATGAAAATACTAACTATATTAGGTTAAAACGTGGCCTAATTAGGTATAACTTTCGGGTCGGATTATAGATTTCGGGGAAAAACCGACCCGAACAATTAGTCTAGCAAGAAATAGTAATATACAAAGCAAAGAGTATATATATCGCGAATAGTATTCTAGTTAATTCTTAACTATTTTCGATTAGTATTAGACATATCTGTTAAGTACAATTTAATGCTCAAAATTGAAAATCGAATAATTGTTAAATAGCAAAAATCAAATTTCGAGCAATTTGTCGAGCAACAACAAGATTAAGAAAAGAAGAAAATAAATAAATTTTAAACAAATATTAAATATAAAAAAATTAAAAAGAGTACAAAAGATTACTAATTTAAATTCTAGAGAAAAATTCAAATTATGTAATACGAAAATCGGAAAATCGATAGCAAAATAGAGATCAATTGCGTTTATAGACGATTTTTTTTGAAACTCTGAGCTGCTCTAAGCAAGCTAGCAAAGCTAAGCAGAATTGAGCACTTAAGAGCTACTGTGCTCTAATTTCGACGCTCGCGGTCGTCCGAACACTTAGAGCTTTGTTGAGAATTACAATTATTGTCTAAGAAACACTAATAACGAAAGACTAAATAAGTGTCTCTTAACAAAACGTTAAATTTTTGAGAGATAATTAGAATCTCTCTTGTCTTGCCTATTACTATTGAGTTTGTCTATCTGAAGACGTTGTTGTCGTTCCCAACGCACACATAAGATAATTAGATTATCAAGACTTCTTCTCCAAGTAAACTTTGTTCGAATCGATCGAATTTGCAATTTATAAAAATTTGACGTTAACGTTGACGCAACTATGCCATTATTAAGCGCAATAATAGATTTTGAATATTAAAACTTTTTGAAGCTAAGCTCGATTAAGATTGTTTTGATTTGTCGAATTTTAAAAAATATAAAATTTCTAAAAATACAAATTTCGTCTATTTAGATTATTTTATTTAGTTACGTAATCTAATTTTAATTCTAGATTTTCTCAGAAAGCTCAGAGAGCTCAGAGAGCTCTGGAAAAATGTTAGAAAATCGAGCAAAAAAATAAAACGTCGATATTCAAAAGAATTCGAAAAATCGATTATATATAAAAAACTTTAGAAAGTCGATTAGTTATATAATTTAAGAGAGAAAATCGACAATAATAAAAGAAAATAACAATATCGAAAAGTTGAAATTTGTTGAATTTTGACTATATTTAAATACGTTTGTCTAAATCTGCAATACAAAGAGAGAAAATAATATAAAAGTATCTTAACAATAATTTATATATAGTTGTGCGTATATTTAGAAATATTAAATCAATTTTGATTCAAAGAATTTTTAGAAGAGATATCGATAAAGTATCTAGCAAAAGTACTATAGAAGCAACAACAAGAATTGCGAGTATATATCGATTAAGTTTTAACAATAGTAATATATCGATAATATATTTTCGAAATTCTTGTTAACTGCAGCAGAAAACAAAATAATATATCGAATTTAATTTTAACTACAAATATATAGCAAGTAACTTTCGACAATAGTAATATATTAACAATATTTTTTTAAAATCGATTCTAGATATAACAACAAAAACTATAGATATATATTAAATAATATTTGACAACAGTAATAGAAAAGCGCAAAGAGCGTTAAACGCAAACTATTCTATTTATTAGATTTTCAATTAAGAGAAATCTTAAATATCTAGTAAGATTTTGTTGTGTCTAGATACTTGTAATAGAAATTAACAACAAAATTAAAGCAATTGTTAATTATAGAGTAGTTTAGTTATTTAAATCTATTGTTGTAGTTTGTATAATTTGTAAAGAGAATTTAATATTATAGTATTTTGTATCTGTAATTAATAACAATTAGATTTAGATTTATATTATTGTTATTTTTGCATATATTGTATTGTAATACTTCGATATCTTTAATATAGTATTAAAAATTATTGTTAATATTATTAACAATATTAACAAACAACAAAAACTTAATTTCTTAATTTAATAGAAACTTGTTTTTGTTAAAATATAAAAATTATAAATAAAATACTAAATAAATTTTTATTAACTTAAGCAATTCTAGTTCGTAAATATAATTGTTAATTGCTCGAATTATTTTGTAAAAATCTATATTTTTATATTTTAAAAATTTGTATAGTTAAGTTATTTTAATATTTCGAATATTAAATATAATTTTATTATCGATTTTAAATTTTAGAATTGCAATGCGTCTACAATTAGTAAACTCTACTTACTTAACTTAAGTTTAAACAAATTCTTAACAAAAAAAGTTTTGCAAAATTTTAATCTTTTTAACAATTTTATTAATATTTTTTATATTGCAACAAGCTTTTAGTATATTGTTGTTAGAAAAAACTTCAAATAGTTTTAAATCTAATTGTAATAAATAGTTTTTAATAATAAAAAATAATAATAAATTAATAAATTTGCTAATATAGTTGTTTGCAACAAACTCGATAATAGCAAAATAATTAATTTAGTTATCTTAATTATATTGTATATATATTCGAAAATATTGTTTAAAAACAATATTAAGATTTTTAATTTAATTTTCGATTTTTAAATAGAATATAATTAATAGTTTAGATTTAGTTTTTAATTTTTTGCAAAAATATTGTTAGAAATAAACAATAAATTAAGTATTTCTATCGAAAACAATAGTAATTAAAAAACTCTTAAAATATTAGACAAAATTAATAAAGAAATTAACAATAATCTTAACTTTTAAAGAGTTTATAAATATAAATTTTTTATTTTTAAATAGTTTATTAATTACTGCTAAGATATACTAAAAGATTTTTTCTCTATAACAATATAATAATTAGACTAATTATTCGGTTCCAATAGTTGAAACCAAATTGCATAAATTATAAAAATACTAACTATATTAGGTTAAAACTTAGTCTAATTAGATATAACTTTCGGGTCGGGTTATAGATTTTAGGGAAAAACCGACCCGAACGGTTAGTCTAATAATAATAGAGAGATAATAAAGTTGCAAAATATATTTTGTTAGTAACAATTTAAAATAGATAGAAATTTTAGTAAATTGTATTTATATTTTTAATATAATTTAATATATTTGTAAATTAAATAGCTTTTAATATATTTTTTAATATTTAAATATAATATAGATTAATAGTAGTAATATTGTATTTTCTCGAATATTGTTATTTAATCTAAATATTTAATACTTAACAATTTATACTAAAATCTAATTGCTTTAACTTAAAGAGTATTATTTTTGTTTTAAAAAATATATATTTTGTCTTAAATAAATAGATATTTAATTTTAATTGTTAAATATTTAATTACTATATAGTTTTCGAGTTTTAACTTAATTGTTTTGAAAACAATAGTTGAAATTTTTTATTTATTAATTTCTTTAGTCTAAATAATTTGTTTTATCTTTTTATTATATAGATATATATTTAATATTTGTTAAACAAATATTTTAAAATTAAATTCTATTTTAGATTTCTTTTTTTTGTTAAATTGATTGCAATAGTAGACAAGAACTAAATTGTAGAAGAAATTGCAAATATAGATAGCTAAATTGTAAAAAAAATAGATATATTTAAGAAAAAGATAGAATTAATAGCTAAAAATAAAGAAACTATAGATTAAGAAATTGTAAATACAACAATAATAAGCAAAAAGACTAAAAAAAGAGATTTAGCAAAGCAAAATTTGTCTTGTTAAAGGAGTATAGATATTGCAAACAATAAAGATATAAGTAATTCTATATCTTTGTTAGTTGTTAGCAAGATTTAAGTAAACTTTTTACAAGCTCTTGCAATTTCTTTGTTAATAATTAGTTTAAACTTAATAAAGTTTTAAAATAAATAGACTAACTTTGTTATTAAATTGTAAATAATACTTAATAGTAGCAAAATTAATATAACAATTTTAACTATATTTAATTTTAAGTTATATTGTTTAAAAATTATTTGTTATTAAAACTAATTGCAAGAATTGTTTTTATTAGAAAACAAATTTTGTAATTATTTAATTAGATTGTCTAATTTTGTGTTTAGTATATTTAATTAATAGATAATCTTAAAATTAAAATTAAATAGAAATTTAATTTAACAAACTTAACAACAATTAAGTTGTTTAATAATTATAAAATACTTTAAATTGCAATAGTCGATAATAATCTCAATAGATTGCTTAATAAATATATTAATATACTTTAAATATTACTTTTTAAAAGTGCAAATAATAGTTAACAATTTTTTGTTATAAATCTTGTAATTGTATTTTGCAAATAATATAATTTTAAATATATAAACTATCGAATAGAACAATTTATTCGAATTTATTTGCAAAAGTACAACAATAATTATAAAATTAAAAATATTGTTTTCGATTTAGATCTTTAAATTAAAATCGAAATAATATAGAATAAATTAATTAATAAAAACTTTCTTAAAAACTTTAAACACAAAATCTTCGAAATTGTTAAATTATTATAAAAAACTAAAATTTTTATTTTTGAACTTACTAAATACTAGCAAAAACTTAACTAGACTTAAATAGTTATAAATAAACTATTAATAAAAATTAATAAAATCTAGAAAAACTTATATATTGCGCACGCAAATAGAAGCTTTTTACTCGAAAATATACTTAATTTTCTCGAAATTTATTCGAACCTCTTTAATAATAATAATTAGATATAAATATTTAATTTGTTTAACAAAGAAGATATATTTATTAATATTTAGATAAAGATTTGCGTTATAGAATTTAGCAAGAACTTTATTTATATAGTTCTTATATTTTTTCTCAATATTACTATAGATTAAGATATTATTTATATATATTGTACAAAAATTGACTAAATAGAAACTAAGAATTTTATTAATAAAAGACTAAAATATAATCGAAATATTATATAATTTAAAAGATATTACAATATATTTAAACAAATTGTAATAAACAATAAAGACTATTTTGTATTTATTATTAAAATATATTCGAATTTTGTTAAAAGCAACAATAATATTAAACTTATTATAATATTTAATTTTATATAATTGTTGCAAGATTTCTTAAATTAACAATAAAGTATTGCAATTCTTAATTGTTAGAGTATTAAAATTTCTATAATTTATACAAATACGCAAATTTCTATTAGACTTTTTAACTATAAAAGTAGAGACAATATACTATAAAATACTATTGTAAATTTAATTTTTGCTCTTTATATTATTTAGATAAATTTTAATAATTTCTTTTTTTTAACAAAATATTTTATAGACTTTCTTAGTCGAAGATGTTGTTTTTAAAATAAAATTAATAGTATAATTAATACTTTTATTTAACAACAACTTATTAATTTTTTGCAAATTAAAAAGCTTAATCTATTATTTAAATTTCGAATATATCTATTTTTTAAGTTGTTTTATACTTAAAGAATTTTGCTTAAATTTAATATAAAATTTGTTGTAATTATCGAGAATAATAGTTGCAATATCTATAATAATATTGTTGTCTACAATATAAGTTAGATATCTATTGTTTTTCTTTAATTAATTTAGTATAGGAAAATACTCGAATAGTATTATAACTATCTTGTAGTTTTCTTTAGTAATAAGTTTTAAAAATACAAAGATACTTATTTAACAAATATAAACTTTATTAAAAGACTTTAAAAACAAATATTCTAATTGTTTATATTAATTGCTAAAGATTTTTAATAATTATTAATTTAACAAATAGTATTCTATACAATAATTAAAGTTAAACTTAAGAAATTATATATTGTATTTAATTTATATATTGTATTTTTTTATTTAAAATATATCGAAAATAATTGCAAATTGTTTTAATTTAATTATTAAATACTATAAAATATTAATATATTTACTAAAATTAATAGTAATTTAAGCAATATAAGTAATATTAGAGACAAATTTGTTATTAATTAAACGCAATTTAATAGAATTTTAAAGCAATATAGTAGAAAGTTTATAAAGTTTGACAAACTTTCTATTAACAAATTTTTTATTAAAAACTTCGATATTAATAAGCAATATTGTTTTAATATAATATTTATTAAAGAGCAAATAAATTTAATTTAAACAAATCTTAATATAAAAATTTAATTGCTAATTGTTAAACAATTTGTTGTTAATAATATTAGAATTAAACTTAAATTTAACAAACAAAATTCTATTTTATAAATTAAATATAACTTTAAGTTTTTTTATTGTTTTTCTTATAAATATTAGTTTTTGTTTCGAATTGCAATTTTTGTTAAAAATATTTAATTTTTTAACTTACTAAAGTTATCTAAATTGTTATTTAAGATATTAGAGAAACTTTTTTCTCTAAATATTGTTAGCTCGAAGTTGCTAATATTATAATTTTTAAATTTAATAAAAGTTTTATTTTTAATTTTAGTTAATTTATTTTTGCAAAAAATATTTTTATAATATAATCTATATTTTAATTTAAGATATTTTCGACAAAAATTAAAAGACTTAATTTTGTTTTTAAAAACTTAAAATTATATCTCTATATCTTGTTTTTAATTGCAAATAAAAATATATATATTAAAGTTATTGTTGTCGCAAGTATTTATATTAATATATTTAAAGAGCTTAGAGATACTAATACAATTATTTTGCTTATTAATAGTATTAATAGCTTGTATATAGATAGAAATCTAAATAATTATTAAATAAAATCTCTTTATTTGTTAAAGTTTAAGATTAATTTTACAAATTAATTTAATAAATTAATTTAAAGTAGTATAGTTTATTAAAATAATATAGCAACTTTAAAATCTATAATTTAATTTTTGTTAAATTAATATTTTTTATTAATTTCTAATATAGAGACTTCGACTATAATAGATATAAAGCAATTAATATATTAATTAAAGATTTCGATATTTTTTATAGCAAATTCGAACAATATAATTTTAACAAAATTGTATTGTTTTTTGTTCGAATTATTTTATTAAATATTTAAGTTTTTAAACGAATTATTTTTTGTAAAATAAGAATTAACAAATCTATTAAACAAACAATACTTAATTTATCTAAAAATATTGTTAGTAATTTTGACAATAACAAAACTAAGTTTAATTTTCTCGAAGATAAAATATTAAAAAATATTGCTAAATTTAGAAATTAGTACAATAATTTATTGTTTAAACTTTTCGAAATCTTTAATAAAAATAAAGAAATTAAAAAAGTATTTATTGTTTTTTATATTGTGTAATTTTGATTTAAAATTATAAACAAAATAAATATTATTAAATTAATTTCTTGCTTATAAATTAAATTTATAAGAATAGTTATACTTGCTATTATTATTAAAGTTGTAAGTTATATAAATAGACTTAATAAATATAGTTTCTTTATTTTAAGAAAAAGAAAGCTTTTATTTCAATTATATATAATAACTTTAAACAAATTATATTAAACTAAAATATTGTTGTACTTATATCGAAAACAATATATTGTTTTATTGCAAATACTTATTGTTAACTTTATTTAATTTAAATAAGTTTTTAAAGAATTAATTTGAATATTTAGCTTGCAAATAGAGTCGAAATTAATCTTCTTATTAATTTAAAGCTTAACAATAATAGTATTATTTTTACAAAGTAATTAAAGCTATTTTTCTATATTATTCTTAATTGTTTTTTAAAGAAGTTAAGATATTTCTTATTAATTTTTGTTAAAATTGTTAAACTAATTAACTAGAGTACAATATTAATTAAATTTATTTCTATCTTTTTTCTTAATATATTTATTACAAAATTAAATAAAATTAATATCTAGCAATTAATATATTAAAAATCGAATTAATATATCTAATAGATTTATATTGCAAATCAAATTTGATTTAGTTAGTCTATCAATTATAGTTTTGTAAAAATTAAATTAAAAAAATAATAAAAATTAAAATATATTGTTTTTAAGTAAATTAGAGTGCTTTTTAAGCTCTAAATTGTTTTTAAAATTGTTTTAATCTAATAAAGTATTTATAAAATAATAATTATAACAAAAAACACTATTAATATCTAATTAATTTTTATTTATTAAGAGTTTCTTAAATAATTTGCGATTTTTGCTAAAACTAAATTTAACTTTGCTTTTTAAAACTTTTTTTTGTTAATTATATTGTAGATATAAGTAAAATACAAATAACATAGATATTTGTAAAAAAAAGAAAAAGTTCGAAATTGAATATATTTGATATTATATAAATATTAAAGAACTTATACTATTTGCAAGACAAAATTTCCGATATCGAAAATAGATATTGCTTAAAATATTATTTTATTGTATAGCAAATTTTCTAGTATATATAGACAAAAGTATTGCTCGAAAATAATAACAATATTGTATTGTAATTGTTGTTTTAGCAAACTTATTTATTTTATTCTAGCAAACTTATTAATACTATTCTAGCAAATTTATTGAATTAAAATTAGAACAATTTGTTGTCTCTTTGTTCTAGCAAATTTATTAATTCTATTCTAGCAAATTTATAGAATTGTAGTTAGAACAATTTGTTGTTTATTTATTCTAAGAAATTTACTAGAAAATTAACAAAATTAAATATTGTTAAGTTGTATATTGTTTAAGAGATATTTATTGTTGCAACTTAGTTATACTTTGCAAAATATCTATTTTAGTAACTTTGTATCTAGAACTTGTTTTGCAAAGCAAAAAAAGTAACAAATATAAATATTTTTAGAATACAATTTGCAAAATTGTATTTAAAAAAAATAGCTAATATTATATTAGAATTAGAGCTTTAATAGCTAGTATATAGTTAATTAACAAGAATACTAGCTATGCAGAACTAACTATATATAGAAAATAAATATAAGTATTATAGATATTAAGACGCTAGATATTATTTATAGTATATTCGAGACTAGAAGATAAAGATCCGAAGAATAATCGAAGAACAAAGTTTGTCTAGTCTAAAACTATAACAGAATTAATAATTTTATATTAACTAGCAAATACTAAAATACAAATTATTATTATATCTTCTTGTTGCAAATTAAAAAATAAATAAAAAAATCTAAATATTAGATATTCTCGATTTCGAGTAATATTAAAATCGACAGTTTAATTATATTTATTTCTTTAATATTATATAAGATATTAGTATATTTACTTAGATTATTGCAAAAAAGTGCAAATAAAAAATTGATATTAAATTCGATCTTTGTTTACTTAGATTTAGATACTTAGTCTCTTAAATAAAGTTTTGCAATATATAGAATAATTAAAATCTTAATTATATCTAATTACTTAGACAATATTTTTCAGCAAAAATCGAATTACTTAAATAGTATTTTTTAGCAAAAATCGAATACAATTGTTTTAATATAACTATTTTTTAATTCTAAAGTTAGCAATAAGAATATACTAATTAATATTTTCTTTAAAAAAAATAAGTTAATTACTCTACAAATAAGTTTTTATATTATATTAAGAAATTGTTTATAGCAATTAACTAATCTATTTTTATATATAATATTTTGTATTAACAAATCTTCAGTAATTCTAATATTTTTGTTTAATAATCAGAATAATATTTTTATTTCTTTATAAAATTGTAAGATCTTTTTAAATTGAGATACTCTATTTACTAGTAAAAAGTTTATAAGATAGTCTTTTTTCTGTTTTTAATTTTACTTAAACTTACAACAAAATATTATTGTTGCAAATCAAATAATTAATGCAAGCAATAATTTAATAATTAGTAGTTTAGTATAATTACAAAATTGTACTGCAGAAAGCTATCGATTTTCTGACAAAATAGAAATAGTAGAATTATCTAGCAATTAAGTCTTCGATAATAATAAGAATTTTAATTAAAGTATTGTTAAAAACAAATTTAAAACTAAAAACAAAATAACAGTTAATAAATCTACAACAGAATTCGAAAACATTTATATAGATTTTGTAATTTTTAGTATATTATTAAGTTAGAATTTTAGAAATCAAGTATTTTCAGTATTATTTGACAAATTTATAACTATTATTATTTAAAAAAGCAAAACTTAAGCAAAAATACAATAAGTATATTTTAATATTTTCGAATTTTAAGAATTTTATAATATATTAAATAATACTTTTAGATCTAATAGATAGAACAAAATTTCTGTTATTAATCTATTTAATCAAATCTTAATTTAACAAGTTTTTAAAATTTCTATTTAGTTAAAATTTTAAAATTAAAAAGACTTTTCTAAATTGAAATATAGACAACAAATAAAGTATATTGCAATTAATTAGTTTCAGTTTACAATTTTTCGATAGAACAATTATTAAAAATATTGATAGCTTAATAAAAATGTCTTTCTGAAAATAAATAGTATTTATCGAAATATAAATACAAAACATTTTGTTTAAAAAGATTGTTAGAAAATATTAATATATACAAAATACAAAATATAAAATACAATTCTGCTAAAAAAATATATAAATAAATTATTAAAAACAAAAAAAAATAAGTTTAAAAAAAAATTAAAGTAAATAAAGATACAAATAGACTAACTTATATAATAAACAATTTAAATAAAAGATATTTTTTAATAGATCGAAAAAACAAAAATATAGACAAAAATTAAATATCGATTTAACAAAAAAAAAAAAAAAAATTCTTTAAAAATTCTATATAAGAGAAGTTCTTAAAATCAAAATTATAATATTCGAACTTAGTACAAATTTGAAAAAAAAAAAAAAATAATTGTTATCTTAATTGTTAATATAGATATTTAGAGAAATTTGCGCTTAATAATATTTAGTAGTTTTTAAAATACAAATATTATTAAAAAATAGCAAAATCTCAAAATTATAACAATAAGAAAATTCTACTAGACTAAATCTCTTTCTATCTTTTTTTTTAATAATTATATTTTAGCAAACAATCTTAAATCGAAAACTATATCTAAGATTTATAAAATATTAGATTATTAGAATATTTATTTTATAAAATACGAATTAGAAAATAAGTTTTTCGATATAAATAATTAAATAAAATCTTAATTAGATATCTGTTATACAGTTGTACAAATATTTATAGTTAATAGCAATATTATTAGTCTAGTAACTAATTAATTTGCAGCAATCTTAGTAATTGTAATATTATAAATCGAATACTTAAAAGAAATTCAAAAAGTAAAAAAATTAGAGCGTTATATTAGTTAATATTTTTATACTAAGACAATAGACAGTTAAAACAGAATTATTTATATTGTAATAAATTGATTTCAAAATACTGCGCAATTGTTTGTATTTAGAAAATATTTTAATATACAATTTATTTAACAATAAAACAAAATTTAAATTTTAAAAATTAGAATTTCGATACTTGCAATAGCTGCAGTATATATAGTTTAAAAAAATATATATTCTAAATATATAATTAACAACAAAGCAATAACAAAAATAGTAAAAAGATTTTTAAGTGGATTTTTAAGTGGATTTTTTTTAATAGAATTTGTCGAAGTTATTGTATTAATAATAGAGATTTTGCGTAGTACTTAACGATAAGAACAAATTATTAGAAATAATAGAATAAAAGATTTTACAACTTAAATAAGAATATAAAATATATAATAACTTTAAAAAATATAAAATAGATAAAAAAACTAATTATTGTAATTTATTTGCAAAAAGATTTACAAATAATATAGATATTGTTCTTATATATATTAGAACTTTAATATATATATCTCGAAAATTAATATTATAAGATATATTTATATATAAAAATTGTAAAACTATATAGCAGTATTTTAATAGAATATTTTTATCTATCTATAATTGTTGTATTAAAGAATATTAAAAAAGTTTTAAAAAAGTTTTTTTGCAAAAATTTTTGCTTTTTCTTGTTGTTATTAATTACAATCTTAAGTTTAATATATTAAAATAAAGATTACAAATAAATTAAATTTATTAAATAAAAATACTATTAATTAAATATTTGTTTAAATAATTTTTTCTCTATTTTATTTTAGTTAAAAGTTATTTTAGTTTTTGTAACTTAATACTATTATAAACTTTTTCAGTTATTAATAAAGATATTGTATTTGTAAAACTTTTTCTATTATTGTTAGATTTTTTTTTTGTAACTTAGAAATTACAGTTGCTTTGTTTATAAGAAATACAATTTTAATTTTTTACAGTTTTTTTTTTTTATTCTCGAAATTGTTATTTTTAAAAATAGTTTTTTTTACTATTACTGTTTTTTCTATTAAATAGCAAATCTTTTCTTTACTTTTTCAAAATTGCTTGCTAGAGTATAAAAAACTTTTTGTTAGCAATAGTAAATTTTGTATTTAAAAATATTGTTTTGCAATAGTAGAACAACTTAAAAAAGTAAATATTGCAAAAAATTTACTATATAAGCAATAGAGAATTTCTATATCGATATTTTTAATTTATTTAGAAAATATATTAGCAAACAATATTAGTTTATCTAATATAAATAAGTATTGTATTGTTAACGTTTGCAAATAATTAAAAAAGCAAAAAACTTTAATATTTTTTATTTAATATATAAGAGAAAAGTTGTTAATACTCTTAATTAAAGAGACAATATTGTGCACAATTTAAAATGCTAGAAATTTAGTATTAATTTAACAAATAATATAATATAATACAAAAATCGACAAGTTACAATTCTTTAATAGATTTATTATAAAAAATACTAATATTTTTATAACAATATTTTTCTAACAATATATTATCTTAGCAAGAATATAGATATGCAACGCTTTTTTAAAGAAAATTCGAATAAAATATTGATAAATTCTAACAACAAAATATAAAATTTAATTTTGTTGCAAATATATTTGTGCAGATTATTTTAAATAGAACAAAATTAAATTCTAAAACAAATTAGTTTAGACAAAAGCTCAAAAAGATTAAATTATATTACAAAAAAACTAAATTAAAAATATCTTTTAATATATTAACAAAATAGAAATATATTATAGAGATATTAAACAATTTAATATTGCAAATACTTTTTTTTTAATATTTGTATTTTATTAATAATTTTAAAATTAAAATTGTAATTCTCGAACTTAATTTAGATTTGAAAAAAAAAATACAGATTATTATTATTATTATTATTAGATAATATATTAATAGAGATTCGAATTTAACAATATTTAATAGATTTTAAAATATAAATCTTATTAAAATATAGCAAAATCTTAAAATTGTAATAGCAAAAAATATATAAAAATAAATTTTTTGTTATTTTCTTTAATTTTATAGCTATATTTTAGCAAATAATATTTAATCGAAAACTATACTTAAGATTTGAAAAATATTAGATTGTTAAAATATTTACTTTATAAAATACTAATTTAAAAATAAATTTTTTAAGTTAAACAATTAAAAAATTTCGATTAAGTATTTATTATATAGTTGTTTAAATATTTATAATTAATAGCAATACTATTAGTTTAGTAATAGATTAAGTTGTAGCAATTTTAATAACTGCAATATTAGTAGATTAAATACTAAAAAAAGATTTAAACAATAAAGAAGTTAAAGTATTGTATTAATTAGTATTTTTATATTAAAACAATAGATATTTAAAGCAGAGCTATTTATATTGTAATTAGTCGATTTTAAAATATTACGTAATTGATTGTATTTAGAAGATATTCTAGTATATAATCTATTTAATATCGAAAAAAAATTTAAATTTTAGAAATTAGAGCTTCGATATTTGCAATAATTGTATTGTAAACAATTTCGAGAAATACGTACTCTAAATATATAGCTAACAATAAATCGATTGCAAAAATAATAAAAGAATTTAAAAACAAATTTTCTTTATTAAGATTTGTTAAAACTATTGTAAATATATAGTACTTGCTAACAAATAAGAAAAATAATATATAAGATTTTAAAACTTAATATTAAATATAAAATAAGTTTTTTAGTAAAAATTAAAAAATAAGATTAAGAATTGAAAACTTTAAAAAATATAGAAAAATATAGAAGAATATAGAAGAATATAGAACAAATAGAAAAACTAATTATTGTAATTTATTTGTAGAAAGATTTACAGATAATACAAATATTGTTCTTATATATATTTGAACTTTAATATATATATTTCGGGAATTAATATTATAAGATATATTTATATATAGAAATTGTAAAGCTATTAAGCAATATTTTAATAAAATATCTATTTTTGTTCTTAATTTTTATTTTAACAACTATTAAGTCTTCTGCTTATAGCTTTCTTATATAAAATTTATTATATTTAATATATATTGTCTACTATTAATATTAAAAAAAATATTTGCAAAAATATTTTTGCTATCTCTATATATATAGATTTTAGAAATAAAAGTTTCTTTTTAATTTAGATCTTTGTAAAAAAATATATATATTTTAAAAATTGTAGAAATGTGAATTACTAGACTGACCGTCGGGTCGGGTTTCGATTCCAACTTTTGGAACCGACCCGACTCGACAGTTCCAACATTAGAAATCGACCCGAAATCCGATTCGATTTCTGTTATTTTGGAACCGAATCGATTCGACCCAACTCGATTCTTGGTTTCAACGTTAGGAATCGAATCGAATCGCCAAGAACGTCAAGAATACTAAAAATAGTATAAAATAAGTTTAAATTTAGATTTTTAATTATTTTTTAGGTAATGCACAATAGTAATGCATAATATAAAAATAATCTACTATATTTATTTATTAATTAAATCAAATAGATTAATTATTTCTATTAAATTATTAGTTAATTAATACTAAAAATAAAATAAATTACTAAAAATAGTAGTCTTGACAATTCGAATCGATTTTTCGAATCGATTTTCGATTTTAAGTCTGCAACTCGATCCGAATTGTCGATTCCAACATTAGAAATCGAACCAACAATTCGATTCCAACTTTTGGAACCGATCCGACCCGATTCGGGTCGAATACCCGACCCGAACTCGGTAACCCGACCCGACGCGGTCAGTCTATAAATTACAAAATAGACGCGTATTTAATTCAGAATTTTATTGCTTTTTATTAAACAAAATTAGATATATTTTGTAACAAAAAAGACAAGTTTGTAGATATATTTATCAAAATAATTGTACAAAATTGTATAGATAATAAAATTCGATTTGTATAAATAGTTAATAAAAGATGTTAATCTATCTATATATATATTGTTAATAAAATATTTAAATTTGCTGTAGAAAAAATAATATTATATTTTCTGTTCTTTATTGTTTTTATAGATTTTGTATTTGTTGCTTTTAACAAAATCGCAATATTATTATTTTTTATCTAGATAGTTATCTAAAAACTTAATTTTAATAATAGTTTTTAAAATATTTGCGCAAAGCTTGTTTAAATTAAATATATAATTGTTGCTATCGATTTTGCGCAATTTATTGCAACAGTTAGATTTCTTATTTGTAATTATTTTGTTACAATATATATTAATAAATTGCTCTTTTAATAGAAACTCGAGATATTATAAGTCTAAATTTGTTAGCAACTAGTATTAAGAAAGCGCAAATTATAAAAATATTCTAAAAACAAAAACAAAAACTTTAAACTTATTCTATTTACAATTTGTAATTTTAACAATATCTAAATTTATTTGTTAACTATATTAAACAATACAATTCTTGTATCTATTATTGCAACTACAATTAATATTGTATTTGTAAATATATTGTTGCTTTTTAAATTAAATATTACGCAAGAATCTGTAGTTCTTATTGCTAACTAAATAAAAAAAGTAGTACTTTTCTATTATAGTATTAAGTTTTTGCAATTGTATATATAAATATTTTAGATACTTATATTCTTAGTAGACAGAAAATAACAAATATATATTTTTAAAACTACTTCTATTAAAAAGCAGAAACAATAACTATTATATTTATTAAAATTTGTATTTTTTGTATTAATTAATTTACAAATCTTATTAATTCTGAATCTTGCAAATATATATAAAAAAAAAAAAAAAGTTAATAAACACTTTTATATTTTAGTTTTGTATAAAATTAAAATAAAAAAAAACTATTAATTTAGAAAAAAAGAAATATTTGAAAAAAAAGACTTACTAGATAATCTGTTCTAGTAAAAAATTAATAAATATATATAGAGATATATATTTGTTTAAATATTAATAATTTTAAATAAATTTTTATATTAATTTTTATAATTAAGATTGCTATTTTTGCTAACAATAATATTATAAAGTTACTAAACAAACTATATAAGTATTTTTATTAAATAAAATTCGATAGCAATTTATATTTTTCAATTAATTTAGAATTCTAAATTTTTAAAAAATTAAAATCTATCTAAGATTTTCGACAATACAATATAGTTTTTTTTCGATTTAACTAATAAAATTTTAATCTCTATTAGAAATAATATAAGATATTACTTAATATTTATATATTAAATAGAATTAAGCTTAGAAATTGTTTAATTTAATAATAAGTTATTTAAATTGCGCAATCTTAAAAAGAACTATATCTTTAAAATCTTTATTTACTAAATTGATATTAAAAATTTAATAAATAATTAACAATAATCTCTATAAATTTGTCTGTTTTGTAACAATATTTACAACAAAATAGAAATCAAAATCTGTAACAAGTTAGTTAAAAATGTCTAAACAATCTATATTAAAAAAAAACTATAATAGAATTAAAACAAAAGCAATATCTAAACAATAATATAGCTATAAAAGTATAAAAAGAATAATTTAAGTTTAGACAATAAAATTATATTATTGTAAAAAAAAAAAAAAATTCGAATATAAAATATTTAAAAAAAAAACTAGTTACTAAACAAGTTAATTAAAATTTTGTAAAATTGTTAAACAAGTATTTACAAAATCTTTGCGCTAGTTTACTGTAAATAACTGCGTTTACTCTATTAATATTAAATATACTATTCTGTATTTTAATTGCTTTGCAATATTATTTAGTATAGTACTCGATATTTAAATTAATATAGATACAATATAATGTTAAAAAAAATTAAAAAATTTGAAATTTACAAACAATTTTATATATTATACAAGAAAATATTATGAAAGTTGTATTTAAATTGAAAAAATTAATATATATAAGTATCTAAAAAAAAATTATACAATTAAGAGATACAACAAAACAATTATTACTAAAGATAGTACTTTTGCATAGATCTATTAATAAAAACTGCAAAAACAACTATTAAAATAAATATTATATATATAACAGATAAAAACTTAAGATATTGTACTAATTAAATTTCTACAAATAATAATTTCTTAAATCTGAATTTAGTTTCAAGATACAATATTAGTTCGATATATTTATTGTTTAATTTTTTAAAAAACAATTACTCTACAAATTGCAATATATTGTATTATTTAATTAAAAAAATACTAAATTAATAGATATAGCAGATTAAGACAAATCTAATTGCAATATTTTATAATTACAAAAAATTAATCGAGTCTATTAATAATTCTTATAAAGATTGTCGATCTAAATCTAATTTATTGTCTATATTATCTTTACTATACAACAAGAGTTACAAAATTGTAATTAAAAAGAAAATTAAAAAATTATTGTTAAACTATTCTTAAAAATACAAGAAATTATTTAAGACTTTAAATATATATATTAAATAC